>Ga0160422_10000171_pt1 | contig 37118 bp, 25 predicted proteins | sample Fk160mmetaG_FD_108192 | JGI IMG/M metagenome (GOLD analysis project Ga0160422, IMG submission 108192) | Marine microbial communities from the Central Pacific Ocean - Fk160115 60m metaG | ecosystem: Environmental > Aquatic > Marine > Oceanic > Photic zone | place: The Central Pacific Ocean... | reverse complement strand
GCCATAGACCGACAGGTGATCGGGCTGAAACTGGATGGCTTGTGAAATATCGCGGGCGACCCCTTCTAAATCCTGCCCGGGCACACCGAAGATCAGATCCAAAGAGAGCCGGTTGATTCCAGCCGCACGAAGAAACTCTACTGCTTTCGGAACCGACTCGGGTGCATGGCGTCTTTCAAGGGTCTGCAACGACGCGGGCGTAAACGATTGCACGCCCAAGCTGACCCGATTGACTCCGGCCGCTGCCAAGGCTTGGGCCAAATCCATCGTTATGGTTTCTGGGTTGGCCTCGACTGTCCATTCGTAGTCCGGTGACATCACAAATTTGCCCCACAAAAGCTCCTTCCAAGCGTCCCAAAAATCAACAGAGAGCAAGGTCGGCGTTCCGCCCCCAAAGAAGACGGTGTCGAACTTCGTATTGGCAGGAATATGTCTCAATTCTTCAAGCAGTCGATCGCTGAAATCATCGATCCGGTCGTGCTGATCTACCAGGCTGTAAAAGTCGCAGTAATGGCATTTGTGGGTGCAAAAAGGAACGTGGGCGTAGAGGCCCAACACCGCATCGAGCGGTGGCGAGTGACGGGGATCATCCCCGAGGACATGGCCATTTTTGGTAAGGTTCATCGTCCAAGTCCGATCGTATCGTCCTTGAAGGAGCACTGGATGGCATCTGAGCCTGGCATACCGAATACTGCGATTGTTGGCCTCCAGTGGGGTGATGAAGGCAAGGGGAAATTTGTTGATGTCTTGGCGGCAGAACACGACGTCGTGGTCCGCTTTAACGGTGGAGCCAACGCTGGGCACACCATCGTCGTAGAGGGAGAAAGGCTCGCGCTCCACCTGATGCCAAGCGCGGTCCTGAACCCCAACTGCGAACTGGTGATTGCCAATGGCACCGTCATTGACCCAAGCATTCTTGTGGAAGAGATTGAGCTTGTTGAATCTCGTGGTCTTTCCCTCGAGGGCCGCCTTCACGTGTCTTCTCGAGCCCATGTCGTCCTGCCATGGCACAGCCTGCTTGATGGCGCTGCTGAAGCAAGGCTCTCTGATCGCGGAGACGCGATTGGAACCACCAAAAGAGGAATTGGCCCAGCGTATGCCGACAAGATCGGACGATCCATGGCGATTCGGATTGGAGATCTTTTGGATGAAGTCCACCTGGAAGCACACCTCGACAAGATCGCTCCACTCCGGCTTGAGGAATTGAAGATTGCTGGGAACGACACCAACATTGACACGAAGGAACTCCTCTCAAAACTGACCCGGCTCGGCCAAATTCTGAAGCCATACATCACCGACACAACATGGCTTTTGCACGACCGAGTGAGCGAAAAACGTTCAATCCTTTTTGAAGGCGCGAACGCCTGCCTTCTTGATGTTGATCACGGCACGTATCCATACGTCACCAGTTCAAATGCTTCAGCCCTTGGGATCTCCCCAGGGACCGGACTCCCCGCAAAGACCCTTGGGCGGGTGGTTGGCGTGGTCAAGGCGTATTCCACACGCGTTGGTGGCGGCCCCTTTCCTACAGAACTCGACGACGCCATTGGAGATCAAATTCGAGACCGCGGGCGAGAGTATGGAACCACCACCGGACGGCCCCGTCGTTGCGGATGGATTGACATGGTGGCTCTTCGATATGCCGCCATGGTGTGCGGCGCAGACAGCTTGGCCATCACCCTCCTTGACGTCCTCTCCGGATTTGATGAAATCAAACTCTGCACCGCGTACAAGGCTCATTCTGGGGAAATTCTTGATCGATTTCCTCCCGACGCCCGTCTCCTCGAAGGGTGCACCCCAGTTTACGAATCACATCAAGGATGGAGGGAAGAGATTGATACCTGCGAATCCATCTCCGCATTGCCTGCAGCCTGCCAAGCGTATTTGGAAGCAATCCAATCCCATCTAGGGGTTCCGATTGAATTTGTTTCGGTGGGCCCCGACCGCCGACAGACGATGCGATGTGCTGTAGGCACATGCCACACAAATCCAAAAGGTGTTCCATGGCCATTGGAGAATGCGTGAGCAGCATGGAACCTAAATCCTCCTCTCCGCCTCGCCACATCGCCATCATCATGGATGGGAACGGTCGCTGGGCCCAAGCTCGTGGTCGCCTCCGGATTGAAGGCCATCGGGCGGGGGCAAAAGCAGTCCAATCCGTTGTCGAAACCGCGGCCCGTTGTGGCGTGGAAGTTCTGACCCTGTACTCCTTTTCCACCGAAAACTGGAGTCGACCCAAAGCAGAAATCTCGGCCCTCATGACTCTCTTTGAGGAGTACATGACCTCAGAAAGAGATCGCATGGTGGATCAAGGCATCCGATACAAAAGGCTTGGACGAAGAGAAGGAATGCCAACCGGGGTACTTGGTCTATCAGATCGCCTTGAGGCAGAAACAGCTCATGGCAAATCTATGACCCTTCAAATTGCCATCAACTATGGATCTCGCCAAGAGATCACAGATGCCGCGCGCCGACTTGCGATCGATGTAGCCATGGGACGCCTAAACCCCGACAACATCGACGAAGATGCGCTTTCGGCACGGATGCTCACAGCAGATGTACCAGACCCCGATCTCATCATTCGCACCGGAGGCGAAGCACGGCTCTCGAACTTTCTTCTTTGGCAGTCAAGCTATGCCGAATTGGTGGTCCAAGATGAATTGTGGCCAGACTTCGACGCAGATGCCTTTTTCAGAGCCTTGCAAGAGTACGACCAGCGGCCTCGACGACTTGGGGGAACCACTTCGCGTTAATCGGGAAGGGCGTGGTTGATGCTCAGCAAAAACCTTTCTCCGGCTCGTGGGTCAAGGTCACCGCGTAGCAGTCTAGTTACGGCTTCTGCCACCACATCCGGAGCGAGCGCTGCTTCTGGCGGGACCATTGCCTCGTCGGCGAAAGCCCGAAGTGCCGGTGTCTCTACAGCGGCCAAAGCGACGTTGAATCCGATCACTCGCCCATCCGTCTCTGCTGGGAGAGAACGAACCAAAGATTCCAATGCCGATTTGGAGGCGGCATAAGCGCGGAATCCGGGAAACGGGTCGTGGGTGGCAAAGCTTGATATAGAAATCACTCTTCCCGGCGAACCTTGAGCAAGTGAATCCTGCAGTTTCCGCGTGAGGTCAAATGGGGCAATGGCATTAATTTCAAAAACCTGACGATCAAATTGAGAGTCGGTTTCTTCGACGGAGACATTTGGCGCGTATCCAGCATTGTGGATGATCGAAGTAACACCGAAAGCCCACTCGGCCAACTGGGCTCGAAAGGTCTCAGAAAGAAGGTCACCTGGGAGGGTACGAACGGCCTCCGGGAACGATCGCAACAGTTCGCTGTTGCGTCCGGTCGCATAAATCTGAAAATGATCGGCGAGCTGGGCTACCAACGCTTGGCCAATGCCACCAGAAGCGCCTGTAATTAAGATTGATGGCTTCATCCAAACAGTCGACTCAGATCGTTGAAAAACGTTACCGCAAACAACGAGCCGAGCAGTCCCAATCCAAGCATGGTCGCCCATTTTTGAAATGTGACAGAAGGAGGACGACCTGTAATGCCCTCCCATGCCAAAAAGATCATGTGACCGCCGTCAACGACCGGCAAAGGGAGAAAGTTCAAGACAGCAAGGTTGACTGAAAGCAGACCCAAGAAGAACAACAAGTAGGTCAAGCCCTGAGCCGCGGTCTTGGCCCCAACATCCAAAATGCCTACGGGGCCGTGCAGTTGCTTGACTTCCACGGAACCGCGCACCAGCCGATCAATGGTCAAATACGTCAAGGTAATCCACTTGAACGTTTCCTTGGTGCCCATTGCCGCGGCTTCGAAAGGAATTGATCCTTGAAGTATCACAGATTCTGGCTCAAAAAACGATGGTGAAAGGGCAAGTGATCGCTTGAGCAAACTGGCGGTCTCACGCTCTTCCTGCGTCAACTCAAGCCGATACGTGTCGGTTTCAGTCTGAATCTGAGGTTCAGACGCGGTCGAGATGGTTTGTGCGAATTCGACAAAGTCAGCAGCACCCGGAACCACCAGTCCACGAGGAGCATAGAGGTCTCCCTCGAGTCGACTGCCGGTAAGTTGAAGCGGATTGGATGCCGGACTCAAGCCAATTCCGAGCTTGCCGTCAGAACGCAAAGGCAAGTCAAGGTTGATAAGAGTATCCCCGCGTTGAATGGTCGCTTGGGGCTTGGATGAGTTGGCCACGAGGAATTGGATCTCAGAAATAGACGGCCAAGCAATCCCTTCAAGATTGGCAAATCGATCACCGGTTCGAAGCAGACTTACACAGGGCGCATCTTCTGCAATGGAGTCTATGCGGGGCACGGGAACAAGACCCGCCCATCCACGTTCCGTGCTTTCCTTTGACAGCAAAGGAAGAATCGACGTTGTGCCAGCGGGTATGTCAACTGTTCCCCCTTCAGGGGTTGTAAATCTCAACCGAGCCGACTTCGACTCCAGAGATTGATTGGCAGCTTGTGAAAAAGAGTTAACTGGCTCATCGTCGAGGTGGGTCAAGACCGAGCCGGCCGGAACGGCAGAAAGGCCGGCAGCAGACCACAACTCACGTGATTTGTCGTCGTTCAAGTCAGAACGGAGAACCGCGCTGGCAGCAGGCAAGATTCCCAGCGAAAGCAATCCCCGAGGTCCAACCTCAGGCTGAACCGATGCTTGGTAAGGCTGGCCATTTCGAACCCATTCAAGGAGCAAGGAAGCCTCTGGCTTGGACATCGCGGCAGAGATATCAACATCTTTAAATGTAGAAACGGGATGGCCGTTCACGTTGGTAATGGCATCGCCAGGCAGGAGCCCCGCCCGAGCGGCCGGGCCGTCCGGTTGAATGGAGCCAACGACCGGTGCTTCAAATTTCACACCGATTCCGAAAGCAATCACAAACAGGACAATGGCAAGAATGAGATTCATGATCACGCCGGCCGAAATGATCACCATACGTTTGCCAACGGGAGCCAAGTTGTAACTCCTCGGGTCATCGCTGATGGCATCCGGTTTGCCGTCTTCTTGACCAAGCATGGAGACAAATCCGCCAAGAGGGAGCAAACGTAAGGAATACTCGGTTTCGCCTAGGCCATGCTTTGACAGGTCCGCGTCGGTGAGTTTGTCGGCCGGCAATCCAGCCAACTTGACCACACGAGCTTGGGTCGATCCAGCCACAAAACCGATACCACGACGCCACGAGAGCAAAACAGGGCCCATCCCCACTGCGAAAGCGCCCGTCCGGACCCCCGCCCACTTGGCGGCGACAAAGTGACCAAGTTCGTGAAAGAAGATGAGAGCGCCAAATCCAAGGATAACGGCAGGCAGATTGATGACAGTATCAAGCATGAGGGTTCACGGAAATCGATTGGCGACATCTTCACGGACTGCGATGTCAAGTTCAAGAATGTCAGTCAGAGTAGAAGGAGAATGGTGGCCAAAACGATCAATCGCCTCGGCAACACGATGGTAGACATCGAGGTACGACAAACGCCCGTCCAAAAAAGCTTGCACACAAACTTCATCAGCGGCATTCAACACACACCCGGCACCACCGCCTTTTCGGATGACTTCGAATCCCAGATCAACGAAGGGGAACCGAGAAGAGTCGACCGGAGAAAATTCGAGATGTGTCAACTCCAATGGATCAAGAGTCGAGCCAACTGACGTGTCATGCTGGCCAGCCGTAAGAGCCCAACGAATGGGACCAGCCATGTCAGGGGCGGCCATCTGCATCAAGGTGGTGCCATCTTGCAAATGAACCATGCCATGCACCAACGAGCCCGGATGGACGACGGCATGAAGTTGCTCGTCGGTCACACCAAACAGGTGGTGAGCCTCAACCAATTCCATCGCTTTGTTGGCCATGGTCGCGCTGTCAATGGTGATACGAGGACCCATTTTCCAGACCGGATGCTTCAAAGCCTGATGAGGTTTGACGTTTTGGAGATCAACCAAAGGAGTGTCGCGGAACGGGCCTCCAGAGGCCGTCAACACAATTGACTTGATGTGTTCAGATCGAACGCCTCGCAAGCACTGGGCAATCGCGGCGTGTTCGGAGTCGACAGGCCACAATGTTCCAGAAGACGTCTGAAGAGCCTGTTGCACCAGATCCCCGGCACACACCAAGGTTTCCTTGTTGGCAAGGGCGATGGAGGCCCCCAATTCGATGGCCCGCAACGTAGGCCGCAAACCTGCGGAGCCAACAATCGCGGAGACCACGATGGTCTCTGGAGAGGCACAGGCTTCGATCAAATGCAAGGCGGCATCCGACCCGCAAAAGTCACATCGATCATCATCAACCATCGAGGCCAACTTCGCCGCCGGGAACTGCTTCTGAGATTGCTTGAGCATTTGATCAACCTGAGAACCGCAAGCCAACCCGAGACATTCCCAGTTCGGGTCAGTGCCTTGAAGTCGATTCAGGACATCAAGCGTTCGGCGACCAATTGTGCCAGTTGCGCCAAGGACAATAACTTTTTGAGGTCTCATTCACGATCCGCGTTTCGAGTCCCCGACGTCCGGCGTACGGATCTACGAAGTCGTGACAATTTTGGCTTTGGCTTGTCCTCGGCGGTCGAAGAAGGCGTGCTTGGGCTGGAGGAAGACGTTCCCGACTCGTCCGAAGGTTCTTTGTTCTTTTGGATCTTCTTGCTTGAGCGGCGGGGCCTTCGTGGCTTGGTATCCTCAGGAGTCGATTGAGACTCTTCGGATGCCTTGGGATTTGCGCTCCCATCACCCGAGGATGAGCCGTCAAGGCCATCGGTACTGTTGGAGTGTTCCGAATCTCCTCGTCCTCGGCCACGCCTTCGACGTCGACGACGCTTCTTGCGATTGCCTGATTCCGAGTCAGATCCATCAGACTCAGGTTGTCGGCTGTCTTGTCCCAAGTCGGTGTCAGGCGAATCATCTGAGGACCCTGAATCGATTGGCGACGCAGGCTCGGGCAAGAGCATCTCCTTGACTTTGACAACTTGATCAGGGGGCAACCGGGTCATGTAGCTCTTGACGTCAAAGCCAAGCTCCTCGCGTATTCGATCCAGCAGAAGCGTGCTCTTGAGACCAGCCTCCTTGGCAAGGACATGGACCGCGACTGGAGCTTCGGGGGGTTCGATCACTTGGGCACTGATACTGGAATGACCCCCGTCCCCCGCCCCACGGCGGCGGCGGCGGCGACGACGACGACGCTTGCCACTTGAACCGGCTTCATCGGAATCAGGGGTTTCCTGAGAAGATCCGGATTGTCGGTCTGTCAGAGATGAAACTTTTGGCAGATCTTCACCTTTACCCTCCAGAACAGCAATCCAGGCTGCACGAGCAGCCGCCTCGGCTTCAGCACGAAGTTCTTCTTGATCGATTTCTTCAAGTTCACGTTGCAGATCTTCACTCAAAGCAACAGCGGCAGCATCCGCAGGTCCGACTTTTCTTCGGCGTCGGCGACGCCGGCGACCAGTTCCTGAGGCATTTTCATCATCCTCGTCATGATCATCCGCTTCAGTACGAAGATCTGCTTCCTTTTGCAGATGTTCGAATTTGGGAACTGGCTCGTCCTTAAATTTTTCTATTGGCAAATCGGCACCACGCTCGTCGTAGGCGTAAAGGTCGACTTGATCTCGAATCATTCGATCATTCACCCTAACGTGGAGCGACTTTCCGGTCTCTTCCTCAAGAGCCACAAACTCCTGTCGACGGCTGGCAAACAGCGCTGCTGCGACTTCAGGGTGGCAGACCAGCTCGACACTTCCAACTTCCTCACGCGAAAGCAAGAAAGCGGCTTGGCGCAGGTTTTCACTCCCGAGGCTGTCGCCGTTGCGGATGCGTCCGCGTCCATGGCAGATATCACATTCTCGAAAATGCTCTTTGTCAACGCCTGGACGCATGCGCTGTCGGGTCAGGGACAGGAGTCCGAATCGGTCGATTTCCCCGATAGTCTTCTTCGCTCGGTCGTGCTCCATGGCCTTCTCGAGACGATCTCGAATTTCACGCCGCTGCTTCTGCAAACGCATGTCGATAAGGTCAAGCACAACCACACCGCCAAGATCACGAAGCCTGAGCTGTCGGGCAATTTCGTCTATGGCCTCACAGTTGGTGGAATACGCGTTGGTTTCGGCATCTTTAGCCGAACGCGACCGGCCAGAGTTCACATCAATCGCCACCAAAGCTTCCGTCTGGTCAATCACCAAGGCTCCACCAGACTTTAAGGGGACTTCCCGTTGGAGCAATTCGGTTATTTGAGGCTCTACGCGGTAGGCATGGAAAAGTGGAGTCGGTCGATCGTACAGCACCACAGGTGGCGCGCTTCTTGGAGCGACCACCGAAAGAAATGCGGTGACTCGTTGGTATGCGGGTTCGGAATCAACGACGATTTGAGTGATCTCTGGGCCCAACTGGTCACGAATGGTTCGCAGCACAAGATCGCTCTCCGTGTAAAGCTCACACGGGACGCCGGCTTTTTCGATTCGAGTCTCGATGGTTTTCCACAATCGCTTGAGATAGGCGACATCGCGTTTCAAATCCGTGGCGGTTTTGCCGAAGGCGGCGGTGCGGGCCACCAGCCCAGCGCTCTCGGCTGGCTTTTCAAGTGCCTTGACAATTTCTCGAGTCTTGCGTCTGATTTCTTCATCGGCGTCGTTCCGGCTGACACCAGCGCCGTCCTGCCACGGGAACATAACCAAATAACGGCCCGGAATCGCTAGGTTTGAGGACAGCGTCGGACCTTTCGTGCCAATGCCCTCCTTGATGACCTGAACGTCAATAACGTCGCCCTTTTTCAAACAATCTTGAATCGGAGGCCGCTCGCTGCGGGGTGTTTTTTTGCCAATCTTTTCCTTTTTATTTTCGCCGGGGAAATACTTCTTGTGCAGATCAGTAACGTGTAAAAATCCAACCTTACCGTGACCAAAATCAACAAAGGCGGCTTGAATGGCCGCCTCGACGTTGGTGACGCGCCCGCGATAAATATTGCCCACACTGGTGGCAGTGGCTGGTCGCTCAGATAAAAGGTCGTCAAGACGACCATTCCGCATAATGGCGATACGAGTCTCTTGACCTGGATTGTCGTTGATCAGCATGATGGCTTCCTTGGAAGCCGGTTCGGCCTTTGGCACGGGTGCCTACTTTCTGCCCGGGTCGATCGAGAACGTGAAGCTCTCAATGATCTGAGCACGTATGAAGAGAAAAGCACCAGGGCGAACACGTTTTGGGCAGGGAATCGATCGACAGCCTCGTGAAAAAGACTGGTGTCCTGCTTTTTTCGCGGCCCGAGGGGTAGCGCCTTGCTCCGGGGGTTCAATGCTCTGGAATGGGGTCCAGAGCGGTTCTGATGACGGCCGGGTCAGCTGCCTTGCTCCGCTCGGAAGTCGGGAGCCGCCCGTCCAAGTTCCTCCTGCAGGCAACGAAGCACCTGCCGGTCCGATTCGAGGCGGAGGACCCTTCGGGCAACCCGCTCGCAGTCTGCCATTCGAACGCTCCGGACAACACGACGGATGTCTGGGATTCGAGACGGCGTTAGGGAGAGTGTACGCAGCCCAAGACCAAGGAGCAACATGGTCAAACAAGGGTCTGAGCCGGCTTCACCACAAAGGGAGCAGTCAATTCCATGGTGGCGGGCCGCACTGGCCACGTCTTTCACCATTCTAAGGACGGCAGGGTGTGCGGAGGAATAGAGGCTGGCCACCGAGTCATTTCCGCGATCAACCGCCAGGACATACTGGGTCAGGTCATTGGTGCCTATGGAGAAAAAATCCACCTCACGGGCGAAGCTGGACGCCATCAAGGCCGCGCTGGGCACTTCGATCATCATGCCCACGGGAAGATCTCGGCTGTGGGGAAGACCTTCTTCCAGCAGTTCTTCTCGGACATCTTCCAAAGCCATTCTGGCCTGACGCAGTTCCGAGTGGACCCCGATCAAAGGGAACATCACTCGAACCGGGCCTTCGGCCGCCACCCGCAGTATGGCTCGAAGCTGGGTTCGAAACATGTGCATGTTTCGAAGGCAATACCGAATGCTTCGAAGCCCGAGCATCGGGTTGGGCTCGGGATCTGGCCCGGTCAGCCCGGCCTTGTCTGCCCCCAAGTCAAATGTCCGTATGGTGAGGGTACGACCGCCCAAATCATTGAGAGCCTTCCGGTACTGCTGAAGATGATCTTCTTCGGTCGGTGGGCGGGATGAGGTTAGGTACAGGTATTCCGTACGAAAGAGACCCACGCCATCTCCACCAACCTCCAACAGTCCATTGACCTCTCGGGCCAATTCGATATTGCCTTGAATTGAGATCTCAACGCCATCAACCGTAACCGCAGGCTCGTGCGCGTGGTCGAGTGCCTCGGCAATCCGAGCCGCTCGACGACTGGCCATCTCTCGAAGTTGGGCCAACTCATCATCCAAGGGTCGAACCAACAAACGACCGGCGTCGCCATCCACAACAACGGTGGAATGCTCTTTCACATGCCGAGTTGATCCGCGACACCCTGCGATAACTGGAATACCCAAGGCGCTGGCCATAATCGAGACATGACTGGTTCGCCCCCCCGTCTCCATAACCAGAGCTTTGACAAACTCAGTATCAAGACCAGCCGCTTGAGCCGGGGTCAGCCGGGCGGCAATAAGAATGACAGGGCGATCAATACTCTGAATCCGATCCTCACCAAATGCGCCGAGCCTGCGAAGCAACCGACGCTCAAGGTCAAGAAGGTCGTCGGCTTTCTCGCGAAAGATCGGGTCGTTCAGCGCTTGGAAGCGGCGAGACAAATCAAGGATCGATTCGGCGGTCGCGTGGGCCGCGTCATCCATGTTGTCTGTGATGCGGTTGAGGATGGCCTCACGCAGGGCCGGGTCACGCAGAAGACCAAGGTGAAAAGCGAAGATCTCGGCAGCTTCAGCGCCCAAGTCAATTTTGACCCGGTCGCGATCTTGTTCGAGTTCACCGGCAACGTGCTCTAGAGCGTCTTGAACTCGTAAGCATTCAGCATCAACCTGATGCCCCTCGATGGGTTGCCGTTCGACCCCTTCCCGAAGATCGCGAACCACCATGGCCTCACCAACAGCGAGACCAGGAGCCACGGGTATGGCAGGAAGTTGCAGCATTCCGGAATCTTAGTGGGTTGAGGCGTCAGGCCGGGAACTGTCGAACAGGACCAAGAGGGCAGGAAGAACGACCAGAATCAGGACGGTGGCACTGATCAATCCAAAAGAGATGGAAATGGCCATAGGAATGAGGAATTTGGCTTGGAAAGATTGCTCCAGCATGAGGGGAAGAAGACCGAGCACCGTGGTCAGGGTCGTAAGCAAAATGGGCCGCAACCGCCGGCGGCCGGCCGCCATCAACGCCTCTACGGTTTCCACGCCCTCTGCCTTCTTGCGGTTGAAGAATTCAACCAGAACCAGCGAGTCGTTGACCACAATGCCGGAAAGTGCAATGAATCCGACCAGACTTAAGAACGTAAGGTTGTAACCAGTCAAAAGGTGACCCAAAACCACCCCAATGATTCCGAAAGGAATGCTGGCCAAGACCGCAATGGGCTGCCGCATCGATGCAAACAAAAGACAGAGAATCATATAAATCCCAATGGTTGCGGCCAGAAAGCCGATGGGAAGTGACGCGAAAGCTCGGGAAAGTTGTCGCTGCCGGCCGCCTTCATCAATGATTACCCCGGGGAATTCTGATTGCACCCGCTCGAGCCCCGGACGAATCGCCTGCATGGCGGTCTCCGGGGAGAGACCGGGGCGGCAATCGGCGACAACGCTGGTGGTACGTCGGCGATCAACTCGGCGGATCGATGCGGGGGCAGTTGCTTCACGCAACGACGCCACTTCAGCAAGTGGAACTGGAACACCCGCGGGAGAAATGACCCAAGACTGCTCCATGGCAGCGGTAGACCGACGGGTTTGATTGTCAAGGCGGACTCTGAGATCCACTTCTTCACCATCCAAAGCAAAGCGGTGGGCAACCGAACCCAAAAGGCCGGTTCTGACTTGCTGACCGATGGATGACTCAGACAGACCCAAGGTGACAGAAGAGGACTTGGCTTCGACTCGGAGTTCACGTCGCTCCCCTGGGTCGTCGTCACCAATGTCTACCACCCCGTCGACGCCGGCCAACACGGACTTCAGTGCGTCAACCGCAGCTTGGCGACGCGTGTCATCCTCGGAGGCCACCTCAATGGTGATCGCTCGGCCAGCGGGACCGCCCTGAATTTCGGTAAACACAAGCCGTTCGGCCTGGGGCACGGGGCCGATGCCATCTCGAATGTCCGCGGTAACCGTTTTGGACTCCCGATCACGAGACTCTATAGGTTGCAATTCGATAAAGACTTGCCCAAGGTGAGATCCGGTACCCGCGAGCGTCATGCCGCTGGTGTCATCTACCGACGCCTGAGCGCCAGTGAGTCCAGAGACGCCTTTAATCTCTGGCATGGCCTGAGCGGCGGCCTCGATACGCCGGACTATTTTTTCGGTTTCACTCAGCGGTGTGCCCACTGGCATACGGAGTTCGGCAATAACCGTCTCGCTGTCACTGGTGGGAAGGAACTCGAACGGAGGTTTTCCCGCCACCACCAGGCCGAGACAGAAGATGCTGGTGCTGATGGCGATTGAGACCGTCAATGCTGGCCGTCCCAGGGCACGCCGAAGCAGCCAAGCATGCCCGTCCTGCAACGTTGGGAGCAACCGGTTGTCTCGGAAGGCCGCCCAGCCCCGCTTGGGTCGCTTTGGACGAGCAGCCAAGGAATGCTTCATGTGAATCGGCAGGATCAGGAGGCTTTCGATCAAGCTGGTAATCAAGGCACACGCCACCACCGCAGGCAGTGCCCCCATCAGGTCACCAATTTGTCCGCGAATAAACGAAAGCGGCAGGAAGGCCACGATGGAAGTGGCGATGGTGGCCGTGACCGGCCAGAACACCTGCTTGGTCCCAAGAATGGCGGCCGTTTCAGGATCATGACCAGCTTCACCATACGACTCAATATTTTCGGAAACCACGATTGCGTCATCAACCAAGAGTCCAATGACAATGATGAGGCCAAACATCGTCAGCAGGTTGAGGGTGGTGCCGGTCAATGCCATAAACGTCAACGTGCCGCAAAGCGCAAGGGTCAGGCCAACAAAAACCCACCATGCAGTTCTCCAAGAAAGGGCAAGAAGAAGCAAGACAAACACAAGCACGCCGCCCACGGCCGCGTTGCGTGCCAAGAGATCGATACGGCCCTCGATAAAGCGAGCCAAATCACTGCTGATGGAGAGATCAATCTGAGCCGGCAGAATTCCTGGCGCGGTGTATCCGATTTCGTAAGCTTTTTGCGCTTTGCTGCGAAGATCAATTTTTCCAGCAGAAGCGTCATACACACTGGCAGCAAAGCGTTCGAAAATCCCCCATTCCAACCGTGTCTGATCACGGTCGGCGGCATCGCGGCGACCGGCTGCGTAAGCGCGAACCATCCGGGCGATATCCACCGCATCCTGATCGCCACTCTTGTACACCGTAATGGTTCCGGTGGCCCCAGAACCCGCGACGCCGGCGTATCGAGAGCGAATGGGCATGTCGGTGAAGGTGGCGTCAACAGAAGCGAGGTCTGAAAGTGGCCAACTGCCGCCAGGACCCGAGATCCTGATGTCAGAGATGGACTCGACTGACTCTTCACGACCAACGCCACGGAAGGTGGTTATGCGGTCAACGCCAAGCACGGTTCCTGCCGGGCCGTCGTCCATGGCCGCGCCAATCTGACTGGCAATTTCTGGCAGGGACCTCCCCACTTGAACGCTGGCCAGGGGATCGAACTCGACAGAGATTTCATCATCGCGAATGCCCGTCAAGACCAAACGGCCCATCCCTGTCATCCCACGCAAATCACGCTCAATGTCTTTGAGCACACGCTTACGCACGATCTCATCGGCTTCACCAAAAGCATTCAACATGATGACCGGGAGTACTGGTTCGAATTCGGTCACGGTGAGCCGCTCGACTTCCGCCGGTATATCAGGGATGGCATCGACAGCACGTTGAACCTCGTCTACGGCTTTGTCGACATTTCTGACGTTCTCGCGGAATTCCACCATGATGGTGGCCGTCTCTTCGAGGACAGAGGCGGTGACTCGGTCAACCTCATCAAGTTCAATCAGAGCATCTTCAACGCGTCGGACCACGCCTTCTTCGAGATCTTCAGGAGCAGCGCCAGGCCATGTGGCGGTCACGGAAGCCGATTCAGGGCTCGATTCAGGAAAAAACTCGCGGGTCAAGGACGTGGCTGAGTACAGCCCTGTGAGCAGCAAAACCCAAGCCAAGAGGTTCGAGCCAGTGGGCCGCTTTAAAACAGACTCAACCAGACTCACTTTGCGCCCTCAAGCACACGAACCGCGTCAACGCGAAGGCCATCTGGAAGTCTGCGTCCAGCTCGGCGAATCACATCGGTTCCAGAGTCAGGACCGACCCGGAGAACGGCCCACTCAAGATCAGACAAACCAGTTTCGGGAAGCGGCCCCTCAAAGGTCCAAGCAATTTGGACCGGAACGGTCCGCAGACGACCTTGAGCATCAACAGTTTGGAGTGATTCACCCAGCAAAGCGCTTCGGGGGGCAACGACAGCGGAGGTTGGTTCTCCTGCTGAAACAGTGGCCTCAACAAAAACGCCCGGAAGCAGCATTTGATCAGCGTTCAATTCCACCCATGCTTGGAACGTTCGGCCACTGGGGTCGGCAGCCGGAGCAATGCGGTCAATGGATACGGTCCGGCTCGCCGCCAAGCCAGTACGTCGAAGGGTCACCTTGTCGCCTACGGTCACGACGCCGAACATGGATGCAGGGATTGTCAGCTCAAGTTCTACTTCAGCTTGACCAGTCACCGAGGCAATGACCTGGCCCAAAGCAACTCGCTCTCCAAGCTGGACATCGAATGCATCAAGTTGGCCCTCGAGTGCCGATGTGATTTCGCAACGGTTGCGTTGGTCTTGGGCCTCGGCTTGTGCCGCCAGAGCAGATGCTTTTTGAGCTTCAAGGACCGCACGTCGTGTTTCGATGCGTCTCCCGGCAAGATCCAGCCGGGTGAGGGCGTCCTCTGCTTGGAGGCGTGCGGCTTCAGCTTGATCAAGTGCACTGGAACCCACAGCGCCAGAATCAACCGCCCTGCGCAGACGATCGGCTTCGCGGGTCAGGGCTTCCAGTTGAGAAGCCAAACCGGGACGCCGGTCCAGAAGACCGCTGGATTCTTCGTCGAGGTCGCCGACGGCCGCTTCTGCGGACTGCACGGAAGCTTTGGCCGCGGCCAATCGAGCGTCAAACGTGGCTGGATCGATTCGGATGAGGGGTTGCCCGATTTGAACCGAGTCGCCGTTGTCAAGGTCGGCCCGCCACACCACAGGACCTGCGACTTCTGCACTTTGCTCAATGCGATAAAGCGGCCGGACGCGGCCAAAAGCTGAGGCTTGACGTGGAATCAGGACCTCAGAAAGGGTGAACACCTCCAGCGCGACTGGTGGTACTTCTACAACTGCTTCAGAGGGGTCTGGCGCGGACCTGATCAGGACAATGAATGAACCAGGACCCGCAAGCAAGACCCCCAGAACGATCGCAAATCGTGCCAACTTTCGAGTAAACGGTACCTGTGGGGGTGAATCGTGCATGGCGAAGTGCAATATCATAGACCCCGTCCCTACCCCCCATTCAAGGTGAGGCCCAATGTCTGAAATTGACGATTCCGCAGTCCAAAAAGTTGCCCACTTGGCCAGGTTGCACCTTGAGCCCGCAGAACGAGACGCGGTCCGAGAAGACCTCATCCGAGTCCTTGATCACGTTCAGTCTCTTGCATCGGTTGATGTGGAAGGCGTAGAACCCCTGAACAACCCCCACGAACTCAGCAATGCACTTCGTGAAGACATTCCCTCCGCGTCACTGCCCACCGACGAGGTCCTGAATCTTGCACCAGCCACGCACGATGCTTGGATTGCCGTTCCCAAAGTATTGGGAGAGGGCTCATGAAAACAGCCCGCGACATTGCCGAGCATGTCAACTCCGGCGGATCGGCCGTCAGGGTGGTTGAGGAAGCGCTGGAGCGTATTCAGGCAGACACGTCCAACGCTTTCCGCGAGGTCTTCCACCAGTCGGCCTTGGGCACCGCCGCTGAGATCGACCGCCGTGTCGGCGCAGGTGAGTCGGCAGGCCCCTTGGCCGGTGTTCCGGTGGCCATCAAAGACAATATTTGCACCACCGAAGGACGAACCAGTTGCGGATCCAAAATGCTCGAAGAGTACCGCTCGCCTTTTGACGCCACGGTGGTGACTCGGTTGCAAGATGCAGGTGCTGTCATTGTGGGCAAAGTGAACTGTGACGAATTTGCTATGGGATCTTCGACCGAAACGTGCCACTTTGGACCGGTCAAGAACCCGGCCGATTTGTCCCGGGTCCCTGGCGGTTCCTCGGGAGGAAGCGCAGCCGCAGTCGCAGCAGGACTGGTCCCAGTATCTCTTGGATCAGACACCGGCGGATCCATTCGTCAGCCCGCGGCATTTTGTGGAGTCACAGGATTCAAGCCTTCATACGGACAAATCAGCCGGTGGGGACTGGTCGCCTTTGCCTCCAGCCTCGACCAAATTGGACCATTCACCAGCGACACCGCAGATGCCGCACTTGTCTTTGGCGTACTTCGTGGTGGCGACCCCAACGATGGCACCTGCGACCCGAGTCCCGCCAGGCCATGTCATATCAAACCCGCAGAAATCAAAGGGATGCGCATCGGCATACCCACCCAAACCACAACCAATGGGAACGCCAAAAGCGTCTCCAACATGATGGAACAGGTTCGACACCAATTGTCCGAAGCCGGAGCGGAGCTGGTCGAAGTGAACCTGTCCCTTCTGGACCAAGGGATATCCACCTACTATGTGATTGCCACCGCCGAGGCCTCATCCAACTTGGCCAGATTTGATGGTATTCGTTACGGACACCGAGCCAATGCACCAGAAGCAGGTCCAGATGAGCTGATGGCCTTGAGCCGGTCCGAAGGGTTCGGCGCCGAGGTACGACGGAGAATCCTGCTTGGCACCTATGTGCTTAGCGCGGGCTACTACGACGCGTACTACAACCGTGCCCTCAAAATTCGCCGCATGATTCGGGATGAATACCTCAAAGCATTTGCTTCGTGCGATGTTCTCCTCAGCCCAACCACGCCCAGTACCGCTTTTGAAATCGGTGGAATCACTGATCCGGTCGAGATGTATCTGTGCGATCGCTACACCGTGGGGGCAAACATCGCGGGGATCCCCGGGATCTCGATTCCCTTCGGAGAAGACGAACATTCACTTCCTCTAGGGTTGCAATTGCTGGCGGCTCCATTCGCCGATGAGCAGTTGCTCAACGCCGCGTCCAGCATCGAATTGGTTCGTGATCAAGCTGGAATCCGAGGAGCAAGAAACGCGTGAATGATTTGGGTGATCGCGGACGAGCCACTTCACGAACCCGCCGAGAGGCGGCTCGCGAAGCCCTTGGCCAATCCAAGCGTGCGCCATTCTTGCATGCTCTGGCTGACCCCAAGTGGCACATGGGCTTGCCAACTCTCTTGGTCGCTAGTGTCATCCTTGCGACCATGGTGCTGCTTGGACAAGCCAGGCCGGAAGTGGTGCCAGGACGCATCGCCCATCAAACCGTCACGGTCCCCCAGGCCGTCACATTCGTGGATGAAGCAGAGTCTCGACGGGCAGTTGAAAACGAGCTGGCCATTCTCGATCGCCCAATGCTTCCCAATGACGCGTGGCTGGCCCGACTGCAAGAAGATTTGGTGGCCGTCGGAAGTGCGATTCGTGCGAGCGAAGCAAGCACACCAGAGAGCGAACGAAGCGCGTTGGGGCAAATTTCGGACTCGACCTGGAACCGTCAGGTGAAACGACTCATCGACGAATACCTTTTAGAAATTCCCCTCGTCGACAACGATGTTGATGCGGAAGCGTCGGGACGCGGCCGATTGCTGGTGCGGCTGAACAACGGCCGAGTGGTTCGACCCACCACTGTCATACGACTTGATCAAAGTCCGAAGGCCAGTGATTTGACCAACGCAATCTTGCGAGCCGGATTGCCCCAAGAAGCCGTTGGGCCATTGGCCGTCGAAATCATCGGTCCCAACGCTCAGCCCTCCATCACCCTCGACCGCGACCGACGGGCACAGTTGGAACTCCAAGCCCGCGATCAGACACCTCAAGTCGTTGAGCAATACGAAGCCGGACAAATCCTTTGGCGGGCGGGCCAGCGGGTGCCGGCCGAGCAGTTGGACGACGCCAAAAAAATCTACGCTGAAACCGCCCAGCTGGGATGGACCGAGTTTGGAACATCATTGCTCCTGTGCCTTCTCGTGATGGCACCGCTGGCCGGCTTTGCCTCGTATCGTCACCCCAAGCTTACACGTCATGCGATCCGCCTGGCCACGTTCCTTGGCCTCTGCATTGGACTGATCGCGATTCCGTTCTTGCTTGGAGAACGGCTGCCAGCTGCCCGAGATGCCGCCGTGATCGCCATCGCCGCATTTGGGACCATCAGTGTCTCGTTGGCCTACGACCGAATGTTGGGCGGCATTGCTGGGGGCACTCTTGGGGTACTTGGAGCACTGGTTGCTCCTGCGCCATTCATGCTTGCCCCAGGGGTGGTCGCAGGTGCAGCCGTTATGGCAGCGAGGCTGGGGAACTTTGAGGACCGAGCCACCATTCTTTCCGCCGCGGGCCGAAGCGCGATGGTGTTTGCGGTCGGGGCCGCGGTAGCAGAATGGACCAGCCTCCCCAGTGAAACGGAAGGCCTTTTTGGCCAAGGGGCAGCAAGGGCATTCGCAGCGTGGCTCACCACGCTGCTCATCGGCTTCTTGGCCATGGGTCTGCTGCCCACAATGGAACGATGGTTTGATCGGGTCACCGGAATGACCCTGGCCGAGCTGAGAGACCCGCGTCACCCCTTGTTGCAAGAACTTGCCGCTCGTGCACCGGGGACCTACGACCACTCCTTGCAAGTGGCTTCTCTGGTGGAAGCGGGCGTGACGGCCATAGGTGGTGATGCGGCACTGGCCTATGTCGGCGCGCTGTATCACGATATTGGCAAGATGAGGAAACCCGAATACTTTGTCGAGAATCAATCGGGCGTAAACCCACACGATGATCTTCGACCAAACATCAGTTACCTCATCATTGCCGGTCATGTGAAAGATGGCCTCGAGATGGCAGCCGCCAGCGGACTGCCCAAGTCACTTCGCGAATTCATCTCCAGTCACCACGGCACCCAAGTGGTTCGATGGTTCTACGTCAAAGCCCGTGATGCTGCATCCGAGGATGAAGAGGTCGAAGAAGCCTCGTTTCGCTACCCGGGACCTCGACCTCGATCCAAAGAAGCAGCCGTACTGATGCTGGCCGACGCCTGTGAATCAGCATCCCGCGCTGCCGTCGAACTGCCGAGCGGAAAAATTGAGTCTATTGTCCGTGACCTTTCCAAAGAGCGGCTGCTTGATGGCCAATTCGACGAGTGCAACTTGACGCTAAGAGAACTTCACGACATCGAAGACGCCATCATTGGAAGGCTGCGATCTATTCGGCATCAACGATTGGCCTATCCGGAGGATCAAGATGCAGCAGGTTCTTCCGACTCGGCTTCTTGAGCCTGTTTGGCCAATGCGATTATTTTGCTGGCCAAGCTAGTGATCGCAAGTTCTGGATCTTCTGGATGCTTCCACACCCCCCCCGAAGCTTTGCTTCCGTTTGGAACCTGCAGCACTTGAACCCGTATGTCTCTGTGGGTCGTCTGGTGCCTGATTTCACCGATCGGTCGAGGTTCGGCGGAAACTGAAAAGGTGTCAATTTCAGGCGGAAACATGGTTTTGGCAAACAAACCTGAGTCGGGTCGTCGCGCTAGCAGCAATTTCTTGCCGGACCATGCCACACCAACATGCATCTCAATCAATTTCTTTTTGGGACGTGGCTTAGGAGGCGGGATTTCGCCGACCCTTCCTGCCTGCATTGCGCTGCATTGCGCAGAGAGAGGGCAGATCAAACACTGAGCCACCTTGGGCTGACATACGAGTGCACCGAGTTCCATCAACCCCTCGTTGGCCACTTCGGGCCGGTCGGCCGCAGCCACAAAAACTCCCGCTTCCTGCCATCTTCGAGCCTCACGGCCTTTTGCTCCTGGAACAGTGGCGTCACCGGTAAGCCGGGCAAAGACACGATCCACGTTGCCGTCCACGATTGGGGCGGGCTGACTGCATGCAATCGAAGCAATCGCTCCGGCCGTGTACCGGCCAACGCCAGGAAGAGTTTCGAGGGTGGCGGAATCTTCCGGCACAATCCCGCCATGCTGTTCAACAATGGTCACGGCAGCGGCGTGGAGCAAACGCGCTCGCCGGTAGTACCCCATACCACTCCACTTGGCAAGCACGGCGTCTTCGCCGGCGTCGGCCATGGCCTGAGGCGAGGGGAAGGCACTGAGAAAAGGCTCGAATCGCTCGGCCACTCGGGAGACTTGTGTTTGTTGCAGCATGAATTCGGAGACAAGAGCTCGCCAAGGGGTACGCACTCGACGCCAAGGCAGATCGCGTGCTGAAGCAGGGAACCAGCGAGAGATTTCCTCCGCCGCCCAAGCAAGACGGTCATCATGTCCGCAACCGGTCGACATAATGGGATCGTATCGGTCATTTGGGGACCACTGCACTCGGTCTTGCCTTCAACATTGTGCTGGAGTATGATTTTGAATCCCCATTTTGGGGAGACATCGCGGCTGTAGCTCAGTGGTAGAGCGTCACGTTGCCAACGTGAATGTCGAGGGTTCGAATCCCTTCAGCCGCTTCCTTCTAACCCCCTGTTGCACAGGGGGTTTTCTTTTTAACCGGGCAACCAGAATCGTATTATTGATTTTTAAGCAATCAAAGGAGGGCTCATCATGTCACTCAAAACAGTTGTTGGATCACTTGTTTTGACTTCAATTTCCGCTGCCGACTGGACGGTTGAGGTTCTTTCTTGCGAATACAGCCCCCAATGTCAAGAAGCTGTGTCTTATGTCCCAGGACAAACATTTTCGGCAGCTGTAATGGAATGGAGGCCTGGCGCTATTTTCAGATATCAGTTGTTGCTAAATGTAACAAACACAACGACGCTCAAATTTCTAAGTGCAGGCGTTTGCAGTTGCCCATTAGCAGGGCACTTTAGTTGTGATCTTGGCTACAGTTGGGTTGCTGAAGAATGCTACTTCTCGGGCGTAAACTGCGTTTACGAAGAGATCATTGAAGTCCAACCTGGCTCATATTCCATCTATCTTGACGAGGCGGGCTATTTCTCAATATCAAATACTGAGCCAACACCAGAACCTGTTGCGGGTGACTTTGACGGTGACGGCGATCTCGACGTTGATGACTACAGCTCAATCGGGACGTCCCTCGGACTGTGTGCTTCAGACACCAACCGAGACTCCATCGTTGACTTCAGCGATCTGCTGATGGTCATCAACGACTGGGGAGCCACCTGCGAGTGATCAAAGTCCCAATCTTTAAGCACTGAGACCTATTTTGCTTGATTGTGATTTTTTATTGATCTGGAACTGAAAAACAAAGGTTTGAATATGACGCGTATTACTGCCACCTTGGCCATGTTGATTTTCTTTGTGACAAATGTTTACAGCGACTACCCCTATGGCGAAGGAACCTTTGACTACGGAACGGCTAACGTACAAAGCTTTGAAGTATTCATAGAAGGCAACGTAATTACAGTCGTCGACTTGCAGCCATGCACAAATATTTCTAGGAAGATCAGTCTTTACATCTTTACACCCGTCCCGGCCGTCATACGTCGAAACCTTGTTTTAAACAATGACCCAACAGACTTCGATTGTGACGGTGATGGATGCTTTGACTTCAATTTCTCACAAGAGTCGGAGGTCTTTAACACCTATACAAGTGAAGGAACAGAGGCCTTGCTGACTTGTGGGCCTGAAGGCCTCTTCCAATTCTTTAAGGACACAAGAGTGAAGAACGTGGTTTCTGGAGGATCAATTAAATTTTCACTGCAAACTATTTGGGACGGAGACTCCACTTCGTCATTTGAAATTATCCAACTTCAGAACCCAGATGACATCTGCTTGGCTGGTGACTTCGATGGCGACGGCAACCTCGACGTTGACGACTACGACGCAATCGGAACCTCACTTGGGCTGTGTGCTTCAGACACCAACCGGGACTCAATCGTAGACTTCAGCGACCTGCTCATCGTCATTAACGACTGGGGAGACAAATGTGATTAACCAAGAATCAAACCTTGGTTCTTCAAAAAAACTGTTTACCTCTGAAGGGCAGACATTCACCAATGCCGACCAGACTGTGCATGACTTTATGCATAGTCTCGGCACAAAATACTGTCATAAACGGTTGCCACACTCGCCCGGCTCGAACAGGTGAGTGTGATCGGGATCCACCGACACTGAAATATATTCGCCCTCTTCTGGAAGATCCATAGCCCCAGATCGCACAACAACGCGGTCGGAAATGCCATCGATGGAAAGAAGAGCATCACCCCGGTCTCCATAACGCTCGACCGCAATGACTCTAGCGGGAAGGCGGTTCAACCCTGATTCTCTATGAATATTGACACGTTCTGGCCTGACCCCCAATACGGCCGGTCCGCGGTAAGAGAGGGATGGCAGCAAGAGGCGTGAACCGTCTCCGGCCACGAAAACAGTCGAGTCTTCATCCGACTTGATTTGGCCATCGAAGAAATTCATGGCTGGACTGCCGACAAATCCTGCGACAAACCGATTCACCGGCTTGTTGTAGATGTCCATCGGTCGACCAACCTGCTGCACACGGCCCTGGTGCATCACCACCATTCGTTCGCCTAAGCTCATGGCCTCTTCCTGATCGTGGGTCACGTACAACATGGTTGCTTCCAACTGGCGGTGCAACATTCGCAGTTCAGCTCGGGTTTCAACGCGGAGGCGGGCGTCCAAGTTCGAAAGAGGCTCATCCAGAAGGAAAACCGCTGGGTCTCGAACCAGAGCACGCCCGACGGCCACGCGCTGCCGTTGGCCGCCAGAGAGCTGCTTGGGCAAACGTTCGAGGAGGTTCTCGATGCCAAGATTGGAGGCGGTGGCCTCCACTTTCTTGGCAATGTCGTCTCGACTCAGTCCAAGCTTCTTCCGACGACGCTCGAGTCCGAACGAAAGGTTCTCTCGAACATCAAGATGTGGATACAAAGCGTAGTTCTGGAAAACCATCGCAATATCCCGATCACGAGCCGCAACTTCGTTGACCCGCTGGCCGTCAATGCTCAGGTCGCCTTCGGTGATGTCTTCAAGCCCGGCCACCATGCGAAGCGTGGTGCTCTTTCCGCAGCCAGATGGACCCACCAGCACCACAAATTCGCCGTCTTCGATCACCAAGTTGACATCTTCGACAGCACGGACGCCGCCGTCGTAGACCTTGCCGATGCCTTTGAGTTCAACGCTTGCCATGGCCTGTTCCAATCACGTGCATCATCCTTTCACCGCTCCAGATCCGAGACCTTCGATGAACTGCTTCTGGGCCGCCATGAACAGCAACGCACACGGAATCATCGTCACCACCGACAGCGCCATCAGGAGGTGCACATCTTCAAGACCACCAAATTGGGTGCGGAAAGCGTTCAGTGCAACGGCGAGCGTCGCCTGATCCTCCGAGTGCAAATAGATCAGTGGCAGCATGAAGTCGTTCCAAGTGAAGATGAAGGTGAAGACTGCGGTGATGGCGGCAACCGGACGGGTCAAAGGCATGATGATGCGCCACCAAGTCTCCAACCAGCCGCACCCATCAAGTCGAGCGGCTTCAAACAAGGCTTCAGGGAGTTGTGCAATGAATTGGCGGTACATGAAGATGTGAAACGCACTGCCAAAGAACGCCGGAACAATCAGCGGCAACAATGTGTCGACCCAGCCCAGACTCCGAAAGAGGATAAAGAGTGGGATCATCGTGACTTGAGCGGGCAGCATCATGGTCGCCAGCATGAGCAAAAAGGTGGGTTGACGACCACGGAAACGAATTCGGGCAAATGCCGTTCCCACCAGACTCGATGACAAAATTGTTCCGATGACCACCAGGACCGTCACGACTATGGAATTGGACAAAGCGTCGATGAACCCCAACCACGGGGTGGTTCCAACCTCTTGCATGGCCTGGCCATAATTTCCGAACTGGGGATCGGTCGGTAACGCGTCAAATGGGCTTCCGGACGCCAAAGCCGCACCGGCACGCTGTTCGGTTTCAAGACTAAGGGCAAGCATCCACCACAAAGGGAACAACATGGCCAACGAGCCAACCAGCATCGGCACGTACCACCAATACGAAGACGAACGGACTGAGGGGGCAGCGCTCATCCTCGCATCCCCTCGTAGTGCACTTTGCTTCCCCCAACCCGAAGAACCAGCACGGTCAAAATCAACACCACGACCAGCAGGAGCCAAGCCAATGCCGAGCCGTATCCCATTTCGTACCAATCAAAAGCTTGGTTGTACAAGTAGAGCACGTAGAAGCGGGTGTCGTCACCTGGGCCACCACCAGTCATGACAAAGGCTTGGGTGAACACTTGGAAGCTGCCAATGATGGCCATGATGCCGTTGAACAGGATGACCGGAGACAACATGGGCAACGTCACCCGCACAAACCGTGAGAGGGGGCGAGCGCCATCAATGTCAGCTGCCTCCAGAACGTCGCCCGGAATGTTGCGCAGTCCGGCCAGGTAAATCAGCATGGAACCGCCAACCAGCCAGAGATTCATAATGGAGAACGCCGGGGCTCCCGCCCAGGCCGCATCAGATTGGAACCAGTCTGGAGGCTCAAGGCCAAAGGGCTTTAGGACAGGCTCAACCATCGAATTCATCAAGCCACCTTCAGATCGAAACACCCATGTCCACAGCACCGCCATGCCCACTCCAGCCAGAACGCTGGGGAGGTACCACGCGGCGCGAAAGGCTTCGACTCCCCGCAATTTGGCGTTGAGGACCACCGCGGCCAGCAGGGCAAATCCTTGCCCCAAGGGAACCGACAGCACCGCGTAGTAGACGGTCACCTTGAGGCTTTGCCAAAAGGTTGGGTCGGCCCCAAGAATCTCACGGTAATTTCCAAGGCCAACAAACTCTGCCGTCCCCAACGTGTCGATGCCCTTCCAACGGGCCACCGAGAGCAGGAGCGAGAGCACAATCGGACCCAGCATGAACAGAGCAAAACCAAGGAGCCAGGGCAAGACCATGAGCCACCCCGCGCGTTCTTCTTGACGGGTCAACGCAGATGGTGACCGGGACTTGGCCAAGGAGACCCATTGCCAGACCAAGAAGCTCGCCAAAATTCCGCAAAAGACGAACGCCACCATTCCCCAAGGCATCCGAGGAAACGAGCGGGTTGGCGCCAGTGGGGACTGCTGGCGGTTGGTCCACCAAGAGGTGAATTGCTCCACTTGGGTTTCCACGTCGCCCCCAGTTCGGAGGGCCACATCAAGGGTCCGTTGAAATTGATCCTGAAACGCCGGATCTACTGGCCAAGGCGGCACCTGGGCCACGTCAATCGCGTCCAAGAACCCTTGATCATTGGCCGGGGCCAAAGAACCGTTAAGAAACGCATCGCTTTGGGCGACAGATTTCAATGTGGGGATCGCCAGTCCAAGGTGAGACTGAGCGCTTTGCGACTGCTCCCCCGTCAGCCACTTCAGCAGCTTCCATGAGGCTTCGGGGTGCTTTGACTTGCTGGACATACTCCAAGCAATGGTGGCCAAAACGTTGGCACGCGACTCACCCTGAGGCAACGGGGCAAAATCCCATGAAAAATCTTTGATGCTTCGGTAACTGGGCACCACCCAACGGCCGAACGGCCCAACCATTCCTATCCGGCCGGACAAGAAGAGCGAACCTGGGTCGATTCCCTCCGCCTCCGATCTGGCCAGGAACGCATCTTCGCCAAAACGCCAATCGCGAAGGTCTTGCAGTGCTTGCAAAGATTCGGGCGCCGACAGGGTGAGGGTCTCGAAGTCGCCTTGGTTGTTGACGACCGATGCACCGCGAGACCAGAGATAGCCGCGAAGGACAAACGGCCAAGTGACAAGTTCGGCGCCGGTGATCCCTTCCAAAGCATGAAGCTTTCGCCCCGCGGCAGCAAAGTCCTCCCATGTCCAGTCGGAGGTTGGGTGCAGGGCGCCCGCTTGGTCAAAAAGGTCGCGGTTCCAATAGATCCCCACGGTGGTGAAGTCTTTGGGGACACCGAACAGCGGCCCGATGCCCATCTTTCCGTTTTGAAGACGAAACGCGTTCACCGCCGGGGCAAAGAAGTCGTCAAGAACCAGCGGATCGTCTGAATTGGGGTCGGATTCGGAGGCGAAATAGGCGTCGAGGTCTTCCAACTGGCCGGCTTCGGCAAAAGGAGCCATCCGCGCAAAATCCATATAAAAAACATCAGGAGGTTCGCCGGCCGCCATCATGGTTTGCAACTTGGTGAAGTACTGGCCGCTGTCTCCGGGATTGATACGCTTGACCTTGATGTTCGGGTTCCGCTGCTCGAACTCACTGATGGAAGCTTGGACAATGTCATCCTCTTCCTGACCACCACCGCCGGACCAGTGCATAAGCACCAATTCAACCGCTTCCGAGTCGGTCGGCCCAATGATGCGAACCGCCTCTCGGTAGCCCACCCGAAGGAAAGCCAAAATGACCAAGACGACCGTGCTCACGGCCAAAAGGAAACGTGAGCAGCCCAAGACTTGGGCAAGCACTGAGTTTTGAAGCCCGCGACGCATTCAAAAAAATTATAATTGGCAACCATGGACATCATCACTGGAGCATTGGTTTCTTCCTGGGTGATTTGCACTTTGAACGAAGACATCCAATTCGTTCACGATGGATGGCCGCCTGATGTGCCCGTTGCGACAATCTCTACCAACCGGGTCCAGCGAACCCCGGAACATCTCCGAGCCACTCCTTTGGACGATGGCCGCTGGCTTGTCCGCTTCGCGATCAAAGATTCAAAAGCTCAAAGGATGCGACTGGCTGGATCCTTCAACATGTGGAATCCCAATGAAGGGGAGATGACCAAGGGTCCCAACGGAGAGTGGACGTTGGAGATTGAGCTCACGGACAACACGCACCTGTACAAATTTGTCCGCAACGATGGAGAATGGCAGCCCGATCCCCTGAACGACTTTCGAGAGCCCGACGGGCATGGGGGACAAAACACGATCATCGCCTTGGGCGCGGACGCCCTGCTGGATCCCAAACAAGCCCGAGCAGGTGATGGCGATATCGTCGGCACGGCCCTTCGACACAACCCAACCGACTGGCGTGATTTGCAGCCCTTCGGCAACCAACAGTTTGAGGTCTCCGCCCAAACCCTGCGGAATGATGTCGAGCTCGTGTGGGTTGTCTTCGATGATGGCCAGACGCAACCCCTCAAAGTCAAAGGCGGATCTGATCTTTTCGACCGGTGGTCCACCACGCTTTCATCCGATCGGGAAGGCCGCGAATACACTTTTGTGTTCCAAGACGGAGAACTTCGAGTGAGGCATCCAGACGTGTACCGACTCGACCAAGCCACGGCGCCCAACGTCCGTACCCCCGATTGGGCCAAAGATGCCATTTGGTACCAAGTCATGGTGGAGCGATTCCGTGACGGAACCACCCTCAACAACCATGATCCCGTTCGTCCCTGGACCTACCCCTGGTACCAGTCCAGCCCGTGGGAAGGCCAAGATGGACAATCCTTCTACAAATACTTCGTCTTCGATCGACATTACGGCGGAGACCTGCAAGGACTTCGAGATCAACTCCCCTACCTCAAGTCATTGGGTGTGAACGCGATCTATCTGAACCCGATCTTCCAAGCCAGCACCCACCACAAATACAACGCCACCGACTTTCGGCATATCGATGAGCACTACGGAGCAGGAGAGCCCGACTTTGCCGAGACCACGGCCAAAGAAAACTTGACCGATCCATCATCGTGGACATGGTCCAAAAGCGATGAGGTGTTCTTGGAGTTTCTTCGCATCGCCAAGGCCCAAGGCTTCCGCGTCATCATCGATGGCGTCTTCAATCACGTTGGTACCGCCCACCCTGCCTTCGTCGACGTACAAAAGAATGGTCAAGAGTCACCCTTCGCAGATTGGTTCAGCATTCGCAGCTGGGAACCATTTGAGTACGACGGCTGGGCTGGTTTTGGCGAGCTTCCCGCCTTCCGGAAGAACGAAGAGCATGGACTCGCATCCGAGTCGCTTCGCGAACACATTTTTGCCATCACCAGACGCTGGATGGACCCCGACGGTGACGGTGATCCTTCCGATGGTGTCGACGGCTGGAGGCTTGATGTGCCCGAAGAGGTGCCCATGGCCTTTTGGGTGGAGTGGTGCGCTCTGGTTCGTTCCATCAACCCTCAGGCGTACATCGTGGGGGAAATTTGGAAGGCCAAGCCCGAGTGGCTCGATGGACGAACCTTCGACGCGCTCATGAATTATCCCTTTGCCGAGATCGCGCTGGAGTGGATTGGCAATCGGGAGCACAAGATCTCTGCCTCGGAGGCCGCTCGACGATTCGCCGAACACCGGGAGTCCTATCCCTCCGAGGTCACCTACGCGCTACAAAATCTGGTCGACAGCCACGACACCGATCGCCTGGTCTCCAAATTACAAAACCCAGATCGCGCATACGACAGCGGCAACAGAGAACAAGAAGACCAGACGTACGACGGATCGAAACCCCCTGCCCGCGCCTATCAACAGGCAAGACTGGTCGCCCTCTTGCAGATGACCTCGCCCGGTGCCCCCATGATCTATTACGGCGATGAAGTGGGACTTTGGGGGTCCGATGATCCAAACAACCGCAAACCGATGCTCTGGAAAGACCTCGAGCCCTACGAGGAGTCTGGTATGGCGGTGATGGATGATCATCTGGCGTTCTACCAAGCGGCCGTGTCCCTTCGAAACGACTTCACCGCCCTGCGTACCGGATCCATCAAGACCATCCTGACCGACGACGAACAAGACGTCATGGCGTTTGTGCGTGAAGACGATTCCAACCGGCTGCTGGTGATTCTGAATGCCAACGACGATCCGGCCAAGATTTCGGTGCCCGTAGATGGCGAATGGCGTCAGGTCTTCGGCGTTGCCAGCGGTCCTCCCCGAGACTGCGTCCTGTCGGGAATCTCTGGGGCGGTCTATTCTCAATCCAAGCCCTAACCATGCCGCAACGGATCCATCCACTTTTGGGAGTACGGACTGCAGGTGTCCTGCTGCACCCCACTTCGCTTCCCTGCGCACGCGGAACCAATGGGGTTGGCGATTTGGGACCCGCGGCACGACAGTTCTGCGACTGGATGCATCGAGCTGGGCTGAAGCGTTGGCAGATGCTGCCCATCGGCCCTGTAGGCGCTGGTGACTCTCCATACAGCTCGCTTTCAAGCTTTGCGATCGAGCCCATGCTGGCATCCTTGGCCGACTTGGTCTCAGACGGATGGCTCCCCGCGTCAGTGCTCCGGCAGTCTGATGGGCAGAAGAAGTCTGAGCGTCAAGATCGATCATCTTGGTTCCGAGCTCGCAACCACAAGTTCCCCTTGCTCGAGCAAGCTTACGAGAATTTCTGTCACCAAAACGCACCGAACCGTCGATCCGTAACGCAGTTCCAAAACTTCAAGAAACGACAATCCCACTGGCTTCTTCCCTGGACAGACTTTGCCGTCCGTCACTCTTCCCGGAGGACATCAAAAAACTCAGCCCAGCGTGAATATCACGCCTTTGTGCAGTGGGTCTTGGATCGTCAGTGGCAAGCGCTGCGGAAGTACGCAAGCAGCCTTGACATCAAATTGATTGGCGACCTTCCCATCTTTTGTGGAGCGGACAGCGCCGATGTCGACGCCAACCCCGAACTGTTCCGATTGGACCGTTCCGGCCGACCCCAAGTGCTGACGGGTTGCCCACCCGATCCGTTTGCTACGAACGGTCAGCTTTGGGGCCACCCCCATTACCGGTGGCCTACCCACCGCAAAGATCACTTCGCTTGGTGGACCAAACGGGTGAAAGTAACGCTGGACCGATTCGATCTCGTACGGATCGATCACTTCATAGGGTTTGTTCGAGCCTATGAAGTCCCAGGAAACGCCAAAAATGCACGCAACGGCAAATGGGGGCGAACACCCGGCCGCGAATTGCTCACGCAGCTGGCCAAAGAACTCGGACCCCTTCCCTTCATCGCTGAAGACCTCGGCGAAGTGACCCCGGCGGTCCATCGACTCCGGGACGAATTTGATCTTCCGGGCATGCGAATTTTGCAATGGGCATTCTTTGATCCCAAAGGAGGCTCAAACGACCTGCCCCACCATCATCCGAAGCACTGCGTGGTGTACCCGGGCACCCACGACAACGACACCATCGAGGGTTGGCACCAAAGTCTCGACCGTGCCGTCAGAAAGAATCTCCAAACTTATTTTGGAGAGGGCAGCCGACTCTCACCCAGCAAAATGCTCATCCAAGCGGCTCTGCACAGTCCCGCCAACACCGCCGTCATTCAAATGCAAGACTTCCTCGGTCACGGACCCCGATCGCGCATGAATGTTCCCGGGCGTCCGCAAGGGAATTGGCTCTGGCGACTCAAGCCCGAAGACCTGAAAATGAATCATGCGACAAATCTCCACGCACACATCAAAATGACAGGCCGGTGAGGCCAATCTCATTTTTGAAGAAAGAACTCATGCCAAACCAAGCATCGAAAAAGCCAACCTCCGGGATTGACCAAGTGATCGGGCGTCTTCTCGCCATCGCAGAAAATCTTACTTGGACGTGGCATGAGCCCGCCCAGCGACCATTTGCCATGCTCGATCCCATCGCATGGGAAGCCACAAACCATGCACCCATTGAAACAATGCTGCAAACCAGTAGATCCCGCATCGAAGCCGTTGCGAGTGATCCGAACTTTCTTCAGGTCTTGACCCAGGCAGAACATACGATGGCCAAAGCTGGCTCACAACCCAAATGGTTCAAGAAGAACCATCGGGGTCGAGATCGCAAGCTCAAGGTTGCCTACTACTGCTCCGAGTTTGCCATTCACGAATCGATGCAGCAGTATTCGGGCGGTCTTGGGGTCTTGGCCGGAGATCACCTCAAGAGCGCTGAAGATTTGGGCGTGCCGATGGTCGGGGTAGGCCTGCTGTACCAACACGGCTATTACCGGCAACAGTTTGAACAGGATGGTCGCCAACGCGTTCTCTATCCCCAATACGATTTTGACTGCTACCCCATCGAAGAAACCGGAATCACGGTTGCATGCCCCATCGGGACCAGAACCGTGATCGCCCGAGTGATGTGCATGCATGTCGGGTCGACCCCAATTTTGCTCCTCGACGCCAATTTGCGCGAGAACCGAAAAGAAGATCAGAATCTGACCGAGGGACTCTACAAAGGCGGTGCAGATCTCCGCATGCGTCAGCAGGTACTTTTAGGAGTCGGCGGCGCGATGGCCATCGAAGCGGCAGATTTGGGCGTCACCGTGCACCACCTCAACGAAGGCCACGCCGCCTTCGCTGCCATGGAACGTGTCGCACGATTGGTGGAGCAAGGGCACGACCTTGCGGACGCGATGAACATGGTTAAGGAGAGCACCGTCTTCACCACCCACACCCCGGTGCCAGCCGGTCACGATCGATATGAATCCGCCTCGGTTCGAAAAGTCATTGGCAAGGTCATTCGTCGCGCAGGCATGGCTCCATCCACTTTTGTTGACCTCGGTCGCGAACGACCCGGTGACTCGGAAGAATCATTCTGCATGACCGTCTTCGCCTTACGGTTCTCCAACCACGTCAATGGCGTTGCCAAACTCCATGGCGAAGTCAGCCGTGAGATGTGGGTCGGCGCGTTCCCTGAGATCGACCAGCCCAAAGATGTCCCCATTGGTTCGGTCACCAACGGGGTGCATCCGGGCACGTGGATGGACCCCGCCGCGAAAGAATTCTGGAGCAAGCACATCAAGCTTGACCAAAGCATGACAACCCCGGAGCAGCCGCAATGGAAGAAGGCCGCCAAGGTCGACGCCATGAAAGCATGGGAGCTCCGCAATCAACTCCGAGCGCGTCTGGTTCGGTTCGTTCGGGAACGGTCGGTGCGTCAATCGGCGGCCAACGGGGCTGGACCCAATGAGATTCTTGCCGCAGGACAAGTCCTCCAAGATGATGCACTCACCATCTGTTTTGCCCGGCGGTTTGCCACCTACAAGCGGGCGCCACTTGTCTTCCGGGACACCAAGCGGCTGGCCGCCATCCTGAACAACCCTGAAAGGCCGGTGCAATTGATCTTTGCGGGGAAAGCCCACCCCCGGGATGCCGAAGGCCAAGCCTTTGCCCAAAAGATCTTCAAGATGTCTCGCCGACCAGAATTTCTTGGCAGGGTCGTTGTATTGGACGAGTACGACATGCGGGTGGGCCGTGAGCTGACTTCAGGTGCTGATGTCTGGCTCAATACGCCACTCCGTCCGCACGAAGCCAGCGGCACCAGTGGTATGAAACCACCCATGCACCTTGGAGTGAACTGCTCCATCCTCGATGGCTGGTGGCCCGAAGGTTTCGACGGTAAAAATGGCTTTGCTGTTGCTGGAACACCTCGTCGATCTGGCGCTGCCGCTCGGGACCAAGCGGATGCTGAGGCGCTCTACGCGGTTTTGGAGCACGACCTCATCCCAGAATTCTTCTCGCGCAACCGCAAAGGATTGCCCACAAGATGGATGAAGAGAGCGCTCAGAAGTGCCGCGACCGTGCCCGCATCATTCAGCACCCACCGCATGGTTGGAGAATATGTTCACCAGTCCTACTTGCCAGCCCATCGAGGCCCAGTTGGGAACCAGAAATAAGATAAATCGGTCGTACCGGGTCGACGGGCATGGGCCCAGAATCTCAGCTGGCTGAAAGCGCGGTCAAACCCAAGTATAGCCCGCAGGCCGACAATGCAATCATCACTGCAATGGGCTTTGCCTTGGCCCACGGCGTCATGTCAACGGATAAACCAGAGTCAGATCCCATGGATTGGTCTCCAGGCTGTCCAAAGAACGCAATGACGGTCGCAAACGCCAAACCAACACTGACGCCATAGCCATGAAGCCAGTGGTACCAAGATGGCCACTTGAGATCTTCCACCAGGGCGTCGGCAAATGTAAACGCGGCGTAAGAAAAGACCCCCACCGCCATGGCCGCCTTTGCCCCGCGTGCAGTGGCACGACGAGTCAAGATGCCCATAAGAAAGATCACAATGATTGGGACGCTGTACAGGCCGTTGACCTTTTGCAAGTAATCAAAAATGGATTGCATTTGTGACAACAGCGGTGCCACAACCATGGCCAAAATTGCAATTCCACCAGCAAAAATTTGGCCCGCAGCCACCACCCGTCGGTCGTCGGCTGGGGTATCAGATCGAGCAAACAAGGGCTGGTAGAAATCAATGCAGAACAAAGTTGAGGCTGAGTTCAAGGCACTGTTGAAGGAACTAAGTATGGACCCCACAATCACCGCGCCAAAGAGTCCCAACGCCCATTCGGGGAGAACGGCCCTCACCAACGCCGGGTAGACCGTATCGGCCTGCTCAATATTGAGCCTGTCGGTGAGATGCAACGCAATGATGCCGGGCAGGCAGAGCATCGCCGGTCCAAGAATCTTAAGACTGGCCGCAAACATTAAGCCTTTTTGACCAGACTTGAGATCACGAGCCCCCATCGCCCGTTGCACGATCACCTGATTGGTGGACCAATAGAACAACTGGATAAACATCATTCCGGTCAACAGCGTGGGCCACGGGACGGAAACTTGATCTCCGCGCTGATTCGTCGTGGTTAACGGATTCAGGGTTTCGGGCTTTTCTTGAACCAGAACGCACAAACCTTCGGCAATCGAACCCCGCCCTAGCAGGTTCAATGCGAGACAGGGAATGGCGAGGCCTCCAACCAGCAAACCGATCCCGTTGATGGTGTCGCTGACGGCCACGGCACGAAGGCCACCAAAAATTGCGTAGCCGCTGCCCAGAAGGCCAATGCCCATCACCACGAGCCAAAGCTCGAGATCAAGACCGAACATCCCGCGAACCGCAAGAGCGCCGGTGTAGAGCACCACGGGCAACAAGACGGCGACATAGCCAGAGAGAAACAGGGCCGACACGATCCTGCGAGTGGTGCGGTCGTACCGCTGCTCAAGATATCCAGTCGTGGTGGTAAATCCGCTGGCCAAATACTTCGGTAAGAAAAGAAGCGCTGTGGCCATCATTGCAAACGCGGAAAGAACTTCCCAAGCAATGCCCACCAATCGACCATCTTGAAAAACAGCACCATTCAGGCCGACCAATTGCTCGGTCGACAGATTGGTCAACAAAAGAGAACCCGCCACGACGGGCCACGCCAATGATCGCCCGCCGGCAAAGTAGTCCTCAATTGAATTTTCTGATCGCTTCATACGTCGCACAAAAAAAACCGTGCCAGCTGCAACCGCGGCGGTGGCCGTGATAAATGAAATTGCGATCCAGTTCATGTGATTGCCCTCAACTTCGGGAAAATCCTTCTATTGTGACGAAATTCAGCTCTGCCAGGCGTCACGTTCAAACATCAATACTGCCGGGTTACGAGAAGATCACAATCAAGCGACACCAGAGTTCATGACTAGATTCGAACAAACAAAAGATATCTCAGTCACACGCACATTGAGAATCGAATGGTTTCAGTAGGAATCGGGTGCAAAAAAGCCCCAGATGAACCGGGGCTTGGAAAATTCTTTTATGGATCAAGAATCTTACTTCTTGGCACGCTCAGTTGTGGAGGATCCTTCGCTCCAACTGAGCTTGTGACGCTGGCCGTTGAGCGACATGCCGGTCCATGAATTGGTAATGGAATTGGGGGTGACAACCTGCTTGGCTTGGGTGCTCATGGTCAAGTCGTAGTAACGGTTTCCCTCATGGTTGGAAATGATGGTGACAGTATCACCTGACTTGGAAATCGATTCCACGGATCCGTGGATCACAGTGCCATGATCATCCAAGTACATGGTGGCGATGTGATCGTGATGGTCATCCCAATACCACACAAAAAGACTGGAACTGGTCCACTCGCCGCCAGTAGCCGCTTGATCAAAGCGTTCGTATTTCAAGACGTGCTCCCCGGCGGACCACGAAACAACCGTTCTAGATTGAGATCCATCTGGGTTTTTTGAGATCCAAGTACCGGGCAATCCGGCATCGGCAAGCATGGCCTTGGTGGGCTTCACCCGATGATCAATCGTGACCCATGGATCTCCAGAAGACCCTTTGACCTGATATGAATTTTCCCGAGTATTGCGTCCGGTGTACTTGATGCTTTGTACGTACGTGGTGGTCTCTCCTCGGGACATCTCGGTGTACTCCCAAGTCAAGGTGTCATCGGAAGCCGAAGTGAGGACAGAACTTCCATGAAACGGTTGGCCCATATCAAAGCCTGAAAAAGTGCCAACAACAGTCCCACGTTCATGATCCCAAGTCATAACGCCTGATCCCGTCGAAATAATGGTGTCATCTTCAGCCTGCATTTGGCCGTGGTCAACAATTCGACCGGTATCGACGTCAAACCGGGTGGTCATGGTGTGGGTGTACTCCAATCCGCTGGGGACGCCTACCCACATGTCTTTGGTGACCCCCGATGTCTGCCATTGTCCACAGGCGCCGCGGTCAAGGTTCCAATTGACAAATTCTTGCATAGAAGCGGGAAGCGACTCAGCTGCGACGACAGACGATGCAGCCGCAAGGGACAACGAAAAATAAAATGTGAACAAAACAACCTCCTGGTTCGAAAATCATGGCTCAAAGACGTCAATGAACCCTCCGAAGTGGGGATAACATCGTTCATGCCGCAAAATTATTCAAGACCTCTCAACGATCGAAAGTGCCTAAAACAAAGGTGACGATCAGCTCATGATGGAAAATATTCCAAAATCCAGCAAACGGCGGTTTGAGTCCAGGTTTCAGTTCCTGATGGTCCTGCTGACCTTCAGTGTGAACGGCCCCCTCGCGCTCTGGGTTTCTGGCCCTGTTTTGGAAATCGTTGGAATTTATCGCGATTCATCCTCACCTTGGGTGTTTTGGCCCCTCCGCATTCTTGTCATGACGCCGACCTACCAGTTGCTGTTGGTTGTGACAGGAACCATTCTCGGACAGCGTCGATATTTCTTGCCCCGCTTCATGAAACGACTGCACTGGATTGGACTCTTTCGCCGCTTCGAGTAGGGTCGAGACATGAATGATGCTCACAATGAGGATTTGACGGCTCGAACCGGCTCCAATCTGTATCCCGACACCATGCGGCAGAGCTTTGGAAATCTGTCACTCGAACTTGACGTCCCCGAAGGAGTGTGGAATCCCACTCCGCACGGTATCCATCTTGGCAACATGCTCATGAAGCTCGATTTTAAGAACGAACACGTTCTTGAGATTGGAACTGGCTGCGGAATTCACGCCATTCTTCTTGCCAAGCGCGGTGCACGTGAAATCACCATCACTGAACTCAATGCAGAAACCAACGCCAACGCGCTTCACAATCTGAGAAAGCACGGCATTGAAATTCCAATTCATCAACAAGTTGCAGACTGGGTCCAGTTGGATGGAGCAAGCCACCAAGGCGGGCCTTGGGACACCTTGGTGACCAATCCACCTACCGCCAAAGCCGGCAAACATTACCGCAGGTACTTCCACGACACGTTGATAATGGACGCCCACAAGTTGGTGAAGCCAGGCGGCCGGTTGATCTTCATCAATTCATCCATGATTGACATCCCCCGGACCATCTCCTTGATGGAAGAGTGCGCCATGACTGTTCGCATTGTTGGCGAAACGAGTGGTCCATTCCGCGACTACTACTTCGAAGACGAGCGCTACATGTTGGAAATGGCCCGGATTCCAGGGGCCTACCAAATGATCGACGGTGTACACCACGAAAGACTCGTGGTTTTTGAGGCCCGACTGCCAGAGTCAGCTGCGGTCTGAAATGAACTCCTGCGGAGGGGATCTGAATTTCGCCCCCCTAAGACCCTGAATAACGATCGACCCGTTGGAGCCCCAGTCCCCATTGAGCCGAATGGTGAGAAAATCGTGCAGTATTTGCCACGATCAAGGACAATGGCCAGCACTCATGAACACGCCCAATGCAG
>Ga0160422_10000169_pt1 | contig 37333 bp, 36 predicted proteins | sample Fk160mmetaG_FD_108192 | JGI IMG/M metagenome (GOLD analysis project Ga0160422, IMG submission 108192) | Marine microbial communities from the Central Pacific Ocean - Fk160115 60m metaG | ecosystem: Environmental > Aquatic > Marine > Oceanic > Photic zone | place: The Central Pacific Ocean... | reverse complement strand
CTTAAATTCCTTTTCTTCGTCTGTTAGTTTGTTATACAACAAAGCTTTGTTAGAGTCATAATCATAAGTAGTTTCTGTATTTTTTACATAACCTCCTTCATAGATATTTCTTGTAGATTTTAAAGGTTTTACTAAGTTCTTGTCAAAATAGGTTTCGTAAAGATCTTCTACTTTAAAAAAAAGCCTTGCTAATCCAGTTGTTCGCCCTATTGCTCTTGCTCTAAAAACTTGTTTGTTTTCAAGTGTTTCTTCCTTTAATTCTAAAGATGCATAACTTGCATTGAAGATCCCATAGTACAGTTTATATTCGAAAAATTCCCCAGATTTAAAGGCATTGTAATTTTTTGTGTATAATGTATCAGAATAACTTTCAGAATATAACAAGCTTGAGGAAAAGAATAATGAAATAAAAATTAAATATTTAAAACCTTTCAATTGAATAAAATTATCAAACAATATTTATTTTTTACTTAGACAATAATAAACATCTTCTAAATTTATCATCACCGTTAATAATAAAATCTCCATTGATTAAAAACTTAAGATTTTTTTTATTTCTATTATTGTAATATATGTGTATTAAGTCTAACTTATTGCATTCTAAGATTTTGTGCATATTTAATTTTAATTTCATAAGATTTACAAAAGATACATCATTTAAAATTTCTAAATGAATCTGAGAAAAATAAGGGAATTTAATGTATAATATGTTAATTAAAATATTTAAAAATCTAATTTGGGTTATTTTTTTTGGCAAATCTATTCTAAGTCTATTTTTAATTGCACTAGTCTTTATTACAGCTTGATCAACTATTTTAATTGACAAGTTTGATTTAAAATTACTTTTTTTAAATGAATGCCATTTAATCTTTTTATTGAAATTAAATTTAAAATTACTTTCATTTAATTCATTTCTGTCAAATGAATTATAAATTATTGAGTTCTTAAAATTTTTTTCGGTTAAAGCAAAATTTATTCTGCGATCATTTTTGAAGAGATTATTAATAAATGTAGGTTGATAACCCGACTTAATTAAGACATTCATACCTTTAAAATTTACTTGACTACAACTAGATATAATACGTTTTAGTTTTTTAAAAAGAAATATGTGAATAGCTTTCCAAGCATTAAAGTAAACTCTTGAAAAAAGGTTATCGTTTGGCCAGCCAATTCCATGTATACTGAATTGATTATCAAGTTCAGGAACAATTCTTATTAATCCATAGCTAGTATTTTTTATATCGCATATTAAATAAACGTATGACCATGAAAAAATAGAGTTATAATATTCCTCTAAATTTTCCTCATTATCTTGATTTGGGAATACATTTCTCATAAGTTTAATATCTGTATTTTCAGCTATCCATTTTGAATTATTTTTGGATAATAATAACAAACATATATTATTGTTTTTATCAGAAAGTTTTTTTGGTAAATTAATCATAAATAGCTTAGATGCCAATCTGCTATTGCTTTAGAAATTGGTTGATTTGTTAGTTCCTCTATCCAAAGCCATTGTCCATTTGGGTTACATTCTAAAAAATACCATTCTTGTTCAGGTGTCTCAATTAAGTCAATAGCACCAAATGGTAAATCTAATTTATTTATGTAATCTAAAATTTTATCACTGACTTGATTTGGTATTTTTTCATGATAATGTTTTATATGTTCATATTTTTTTTTTCTCCAGTCTTGCTCAGCGCCAATAGATTTTTGAGATTCAATCACACAAGGAAAAATTTTATTCCCAACAACAGTAATTCTCCATTCTCTTTTTTTATTAATGTATTTTTGAATATAATTGTAAGTTGAGGATATGACTTCTGTATCAACTTTAAACAATTCTTTTTTATCGATAACCTCAGTAAAATAAGGTGTCCAAAATTTATCATCATTAAAACCACGAACATGAATTGGCTTTACAGCAATCTTGCCATTTTTACTAACAAATCTCTTAACATCACCAATGTTTTTCGAAATTAGAGTTTCTGGAACATTAAATCCTGAGCTTACTGCAGTATTAAGTTGCAATAACCTTGAGGAATTTTTTTTGTCATTCAAAGGGTGTCCCATCCATGGAATTTCTGAAAGCGAATGTAAAAAATGATATAATGCACCCCAAGCCTCACCAATCCTGACAGAGTCAAACGAACTAACTTCATCAAGGGGTTTTACTGGCCTTCGATAATATACACTCGAGATATCATTTTGGAAAATTTTTCTGTTATATCCAGAAATGAAAGAATTATTGCGTCCATTGTAAATGGATATGTTTATATTAAAATCACCTAAAATTTTTTCGGTGTTTATTCTAAAAACATTTTCGCCAAGATGATCGATAACTTTATCAGCATGAGGATCATCCTCATTTGTTACAATCAATACTTTTCTCAAAATATTCTATGAATTAAGAGCTTTGCTCCAGTCACGAATAGAATTAATTTGGTTTTCAACGGCTTTTTCTACTAGCCTTAATTTATCATCACTTATTAAAAACTCCTTAGCAATAGCTGCGATGTGATCTCTTTCAATTTGTGAATAACCACCTTCCATATGAGCTATTGCGACAGAATCTCTAACAATATAAATGGAAAAAATTTGTTTAGTTTCATCTGATAAATTTAATTCAGAAATAGATTTAAGAGGAGATTTCAATGCATCATCATAGCAGGAATCAGCCCAATTGTGAGATGAAATTAAAAATTTTATTGCTTTTACTTCGTCCTCATGAACACCATCAACACCAGCAATAAAATGTAAGACTCTAATATATTGAACAGCATCGTTGTATGTGCCATTTTCAACAGGGTAGTTACTAAAAATACTTTTCATAATTAATTATTTAATCGTCCATAACTTGATCAGCCTCGTTCTTAGGCTCTGTACCATCAGTTCCTTTTGAACAAGACGTACTTTGTCCCCCCATAGAAAAATTTGATTTTTGAGTCAATGGATCATAAATGACTTTATAATTATTTAATAATTCATTTGGAATAGGTTTTCTATTGGAAAGGTTGTGAATTAAAGGTGCTTTTGACATTTTTTTTGATTTTAAATAAATTTAATAAAATCTACTATATCAAAAAATTAATTCTCTAAGAGATTATTTTTTTTTTAGCAAGCTAGCCTTTTTCTTACCTATTATTTTAGCCAAATCTTTCTCTTTTTGTTTTTTAATATTTGATAAAGATTTAAATTCTTTTAAAAGTTTATTCATTGTATTTTTACCAATTCCTTTAATATTGTCGAGTTGTGATTCTAAGGAAAGTTTTGATCTACGATCTCTATGAAAACCTAAACCAAACCTATGAGCTTCATTTCTAACTTGCTGAATAATTTTTAAAGTTTCTGACTTTTTATTTAAGTATAGAGGAACAGGATCTTGTGGATAGTATAGTTCCTCTAATCTTTTGGCAATTCCTAGAATAGGTATCTTATTGAAAAGAGAGAGCTCTTTCAAGCTTTTTACTGCTGAACTTAGTTGACCCTTTCCTCCGTCAATTATTATGAGATTTGGCATATCTTGACTTTCATCTAATAGCCTTTTATATCTCCTGTAAACAACTTCTTCCATTGAACCAAAATCATTTTGTCCCTCAACAGATTTTATATTAAATTTTCTGTACATATTTTTAACAGGCTTACCATTTTTAAACACTACACAGGAAGCAACATTGTTAGTGCCTTGTATGTTTGATATATCAAAACATTCAATGTGCCTAGGTTCACTTTTAAGTTTTAAATCAATCATCATTTGTTTCATAATTCTATTAGTATGTTTTTCCGGATTAACAAGTTGTACTTGCTTATTTCTTTCTATTCTATAAATCTTAACATTTTTGAATGATAAATCCAATAATTTTTTTTTGTCACCAAGTTTTGGTACAATAAATTTTAAATTAATTAATTTTTGAAAATTAAAAGGAGCGATAATTGTTTTTGATTCTGATTTAAATTTTTCTCTCAAACTAAGAATAGCGTGACTTAATATTTTTTTATCATCTTCATCCATTCTTTTTTTTATTTCCTGATTAAAAAAACGAACTACTCTTCCGTTTATTATTTGCAAATAGTTAATAAAAGCAAAGTCTGTATCAGAAACAATACTGAAAACATCAATATTACTTAGCTTTTTACTTACAAGTGTTGATTTAGACTGATAATTCTCAAGCAGAAGTATTTTTTCTTTTTGAGCCTGGGCCTTTTCATATTCTTGATTATTGGAATATTCAAACATTTTACGTTTTAAGCCTGTTTTTATAGTATTAAATTTTCCATTTAAAATATCTCGTACATGTTTAATATTTTCATTGTAACTTTTTTCTGAAATCAGATTACCTAGAATGCTTTTATCAAACTCTTTAAAACCTAATATTAAACTCTGTCCATTACTTCTATGAATATTAAGAAAAATTTTATTTTTTGGATTATTAATTTTTTTCTGAGAAAAATTGTAATTGCTAGTTCTTATTGGATATAGAGTTTTTATAATATTTAATAAAACATTAATGATTTTCACATTTGTATAGGGGCCAAAATACTCTGAACCATCTTTTATAAGTTTTCTGGTCAAAAAAACTCTGGGGAATCTTTCATTTTTTATACAAATCCACGGATATGTTTTATCATCCCTGAGTAGTATATTATATTTTGGTTGATTTTTCTTAATTAATGAATTTTCTAATAATAGTGCGTCAGATTCTGAGGGAACAACCACGTGTTCTATTTTATGAATATTTTTTACAAGATTTACTGTCTTTCGGGATTTAATATTTTTTTGAAAATATGATGATACTCTTTTCTTAAGGTTTTTAGCTTTCCCAACATAGATAATCGTATGATCTTTATTTATGAATTGGTATACCCCAGGTTTTTCCGGAAGAGTTTTTAAAATAATTTCTTTTGAAATAGACACTTAACTAAAATAATTATTTATTTGCATTATATGCTAAGCAAAATCAAAGCCAGAGAAAAGTATAAAAATCTCAGAAAACAACTATCCCAATCAGAAATACTAGACATGAGTGTGAAAATTGCAAATAATCTTTTGAAGCTTAATATATGGGAATTAAAAACCTTTCATCTTTACATGACTATAGGTGAAAATAAAGAGGTGGATACAAAGCCAATTTTAGATTTATTAACAGGTAAGGGGAAAGAGATTATTATTCCAAAAATAAATAGCAATAGTTTAGATTCATATATTTTTGATGAAAAAACTGTATTTAACATTAATAAACTTAGGATTCCAGAACCTAAAAATGGAACATTATTCAATGGAAAAATCGATGTGGTTATATTACCTCTTCTTGCTTATGACTTAGATGGTAATAGGATTGGATATGGTAATGGTTTTTATGATAAGTTTATTTGTAATTTAAAATTAAAACCTTTAAAAATTGGAGTTTCATTTTTTTCTGCTGAGAAAAGTCTAGAATTTAATAATCATGACATCAATCTAGATTACTGTATTACGCCAAATAAAATCTTTAGTTTTTCGGAAAAATCTTATTATTAAAGATAATCATTAAGAAAATTCCTATCGAAATTGAGGAGTCAGCAATATTAAAAACAGGTTCAAAAAAAGTAAATTCATTTCCACCAATTGATGGTATCCAGCTAGGCCAAGTCCAAGTAAAAAGTGGGAATTGGAACATATCAACTACATTACCAAAAAATAAACTTTCGTATCCATTCCCAGGCGATAGAGTTGCAACTTCAAAATAGCTTTCTGTAAATAAATATCCATAGAATACAGAATCAATTACGTTTCCAATTGCACCTGCAAGAATTAATGCTAAAGAAATTTTTAATATTGAATTTGCTCCTTCTTTAATAGATTTTCTGAGCCAGTAAAATATAAATCCTATTGCAACTATTCTAAATAGAGTTAAGAAAAGTTTTGCAAATTTATCATCTATAAAAGGTATAAAATCATTCAGTTTTGCACCCCATGCCATCCCTCTATTTTCAATAAAAAGTAATCTAAACCATCCATAATCTATAATTGCAGGGTCACCATAAAATGTAAGCGAATAGTTGAGCTTTATATATACTTTAAGAATTTGATCGGCTAGAATTATCCCAAAAACTATTAAAAAGTACTTTGAAAGATTTAACTTTTTAATTTTCATTAATGTTTTTTCTAAATAAATAAAACAACCTTTATGAAAATCAAGACATTTTATTTTTTGCCTCTATACTCAAGGTTGCGTGCGGTACTAGTTTAAGTCTTTGTTTTGAAATCAATTTTCCAGTAACTCTACATATACCATATGTCTTGTTTTCAATTCTTATCAATGCATTTTTTAGATCTCTTATAAACTTTTCTTGTCTTATCGCTAACTGTGTGTTAGCTTCCTTTGACATGGTTTGAGATCCTTCTTCAAATGCCTTGAAAGTTGGAGCTGTATCCTCAGTCCCATTATTACCGTCATTCATATAGGCACTTCTAATTAATTCTAAATCTCTTTGTGCTTTTGAAATTTTTTCTTCAATTATTATTCTAAAAGATTCTAAATCCTTGTCAGAATACCTTACAACTAAATCTTCTTTTTCCATTTTCAATAAGTTTTATAAATTTTAGCTTTTATGCTAATGTTATCAAATTCAATAATCGATTTTGATTCAAGACTATGCTTAAAAATCAAGTCTACTGCTAGAGTCTCATTTTTTACATAATCAAGATTTTCAAAAATAGCTTTTTCAACTAAATTATTGGTTTCTAGCTCAATAATTATTTTATCACTAACACTAAATTCTGAATCCTTTCTCAAGTTTTGAATTCTATTTACTATTTCTCTACAAATTCCTTCATTTTTTAATGATTCATCAATAGTTGTATCTAAAGCAATAGTTTTTCCATTTTCAGAGGCAACCAACCAGCCCTCAATGTCTTCAAAATAAATTTCAACATCCTCAGAAGTTAATGTAAATTCTTCATCACCATGATGAATTGTTACATTTATTGAATTAGATAACTTTTCAATTTGTTCATTATTTAAATTATTAATTAGCCCAACAACAGTTTTCATTATTTTACCGTATTTCGGGCCTAATAATTTAAAGTTTGCTTTAGCTTTTTTTACTAATATCTTAGAGGAATCAGCAATTAATTCAATGGTTTTAACATTGATTTCTGATTTTATGAATTCTGAAATTTCTTCTAGAACCTTTTTTTCTTCAATGTTTTTAAAAGGAACTAATATTTTAGGTAAGGGTTGACGAACCTTAATTTTTTCTTTCTTCCTAAGAGATAGAGCTAAAGAACATATATCTTGAGATAATCTGATTTTTTTTTCTAATTCAATATCTATAAGTTTTTTAGAACATATTGGAAAGTCAACCAAATGAACAGAACCAATCTCACTATTAAGATCTTGAAACAAATTGTCCATGTAAAAAGGACTTATTGGAGATGAAATTATTGAAATTTTACTCAAACATTCATGTAAGGTTTGATATGCTGAAAGCTTATCTTCATTATATTCTCCCTTCCAAAATCTTCTTCTCGAAAGCCTAACATACCAGTTACTTAAGTTGTCTTGAACGAAAGTTGAAATTAACCTTGCAGCTTTAGTGGGCTCATAGTTTTCATATGAGCTTTCTACATCTGCAATTAAAGAGTTAAGCTCAGAAAGTATCCACCTATCCAGTTCGTGTCTATTTGAATAAGGAATTGATTTCTCACATCCGTTAAATCCATCAATATTTGCATACAAGCTAAAAAAGGAATAAATGTTATGAATGGTACCAAAAAACTTCCTTTTTACCTCTTCAATTCCACTGATGTCAAATTTTAAATTATCCCATGGATTAGAATTTGAAATCATATACCACCTTGTGGCATCTGGTCCAAAATTATCTAATGTCTCAAATGGATCAACCGCATTTCCTAATCTCTTAGACATTTTTTGGCCATTCTTATCTAGGACAAGTCCATTTGAAACAACATTTTTATATGCATTAGTGTTGAAAATTAGAGAACTAATTACGTGAAGTGTATAAAACCATCCACGTGTTTGATCTACACCTTCAGCTATATAATCAGCTGGAAAATATTTTCTAGAGTCAATAAACTCTTTATTTTCAAAAGGATAATGCCATTGAGCATATGGCATTGCACCTGAATCAAACCAAACATCGATCAAATCACTCTCTCTAATCATTTTTTCACCCTTTGAAGAACATAATATTACGGAATCAACTATGTGTTTATGTAAGTCTATTTTCTCATAGTTTTCATCACTCATATCTTCAAGTTTAAATCCATCAAATGGATTTTCAGACATGAATCCTTTTTCAATTGACTTTTCAATTTCATAAATTAAATCCTTAACGGATCCAATAATTTTTTGTTCACTGCCATTTTCGTTAGTCCATATAGGGAGAGGAATCCCCCAAAACCTTGATCTTGACAAATTCCAATCATTGGCATTTTGTAGCCAATTACCAAATCTACCCTCACCTGTTGTCCTAGGTTTCCAATTAATCTTCGAATTATTATTAATTAAAGATTCTCTTTTTTCTGTTACTTTCACAAACCATGAATTTAGCGGATAATATAGAATTGGTTTGTCAGTTCTCCAGCAGTTGGGATAACTGTGGGTATATTTTTCAACTCTAAACGCTTTATTTTGTTCTTTAAGCTTAATAGCAATTTCAACATCAACTGATTTTTCTGGAGCATCCTCATTAGAATAGTATTCATTTTTTACATATTTACCACCTATTTCATCTAGACTATCAACAAATTTTCCTTGAAAATCGACAAGAGGTATTAATTCTTTATTCTTATTGTAAATGAGCATTGGAGGAACTTCTGGGACAGCATTTTTTGCTGCTATTGCATCGTCAGCACCAAAAGTAGGAGCAGTGTGAACCACACCAGTCCCATCTTCAGTAGTCACGAAATCACCAGAAATTATTCTAAATGCATTTTCTGGACTTATTGCAGGCTTGGGTGCATTTTCCCATAATTGATGATAATTAACTCCAACTAGTTCATCTCCAATAATATTTTCACAAACTAAGTAAGGTATATTTTTTATTGAGTCAAAATGAAGATCATCCTCATTTTCCACCTCAACAAAATTTCCTTTAAAAACTTTAGGAATTAAATCTTTTGCAAGAATTACATTAATAGATTTGTGAGTATAAAGATTAAAGGTTTTTATTAGAACATAATTAATTTTTTTACCAATTGTTAAAGCAGTATTAGATGGTAATGTCCACGGTGTAGTTGTCCAAGCCAAAATGTAAATCTGAGAATACTTTTTAAGTTTTTCAGGGAGTGTTTCTTTTACACATTCAAATTGTGCAGTGACAGTTGTATCTGTTACGTCTTGGTATGTTCCAGGCTGGTTAAGTTCGTGAGAGCTCAAACCGGTACCTGCTTTTGGTGAATATGGTTGTATGCTGTAACCCTTATATATCAAGCCATCATCATAGAGCTTTTTTATAAGCCACCAAACAGTTTCGATATACTTTGATTTATAGGTAATGTAAGGATTGTCCATGTCAACCCAATAGCCTATTCTTTGTGTTAATTCATTCCAAATATCAGTATATTTCATTACAGCCTTTTTACAAGCATCATTATATTCTTCAATACTAATTTTTGATCCTATATCTTCTTTGGAAATTTGTAGGTCTTTTTCAACACCAAGTTCTACTGGTAAACCATGAGTATCCCATCCAGCCTTTCTTTCAACTTTAAATCCCTTTAAGGTTTTATATCTACAAAAAATATCTTTGATAGCTCTTGCCATAACGTGATGTATGCCTGGCATCCCGTTAGCAGATGGGGGCCCTTCAAAAAAAACAAAATCTTTTGAATCTTTTCTGGTTGATATACTTTTTTCAAAAGTATTGTGAGCCTTCCAGTATTCTAATATTTCATTAGAAATCTGTACAAGATTCAAATTTTTATACTCTTTAAAAGACATTTTGATTAAAAATGCGAATTTACTCAATTTTAATAGAATTAGCTGATAGAAATATGCTAATTCAAAGTCAATTTTAAGTTTAGAGATCGTCCCGGTGATGAAATGCCAGATGCAAATTCACGATAATGTATGTCAAAAATATTGTCAAGCAACACTTGTAAATATGTTTTTGAATTGATTTTGACTAGAGATGATAGTTGAAAGATACCCCATTTTGGCATTCCCCCATAAATGGGATTTCCATTTTCATCTATTGACAATATTGGAGTTTCATCAATACTATCTTCACCTCCTAAACTATATTTATTTGGGTCTTTACTTCTCGAAAATTTATATGAAAGCTGTAACTGATATATGCTTTTGGTATAATTAAGTTTAAAATTCCCAAAAAGAGGAGGAATTGAAGGCAACGTTATACCCTTGTCTTTTATGTCACCCTCAGTAAACGAAAGGCTTCCTGTAAACTTAAATTCTTTGGTGATGAGCTGAGAAAAATCAAAATTGAATCCATATATGTCAGATTTTCCTAAATTAAAATTGCTCATTGTTAACACTTCATCTCCGTAATAGATAACTGTTGATGGGTTTTCTGTAGATTTTTCTTCAAAATCATAAAATATATTTCTTCCAATTGTTTCATTTAATCTAGTATAGAATAAATTGAAGGAATAATTAAATTTTCTGTCATATTTAGATAATCCAAAATCAATACTAATGGCCTTTTCAGGTTTAAGACTTGAATTAGGGACGGTTAGTATACCTCCATTTTCTCTAATTTTTCCTATATCATCAATGTTTGGAGCTCTAAACCCTTTGGAAATATTTAATGAAAATTTATTGAAATTATTTATTTGATGTGATAATCCTAATGTGTAAGTCAGTGATGAATTAACAAGTTTAAAATCTTCAAATTGGTTAAAAAATTCATTTAAGTTTAAACTTCCATCGTAAGAAATACTGTTCCATCCTGCTTCAACAAATATTCTTGAAAATCTTGAACCCGCATTTAAATAGGTTTTTTCAGAGATCATTCTTTTTATGTTAAAGTATCCTGCTATTGAGTTATATGTGCTTCCATTATCAGGGTATCTGCTTATTCCGGGAGATTTTAATCTATCAACTATATCATTATTTGAAACAGAAATTATGTAGTTGTTTCCAATCGATTCAAGCTTATTTTTTGTTGTTTCAATTCCATATGAAATAAAGTTCTTCTGACCAATATTTTTAGAAAAATCAGCATTTACAGAGAAGATATGTAGTTTTTCTTCTTGAGATATTAGTTCTAGAGAATTAAATTTTCTGCTATTTCTTGATTCATTAATGTATTGATGGGATAAAATAATTGAACCTTTATCAAAAAGACTTTTAGTTGTTAAGTTGTAATTAATAGAACTTAGTAGTCTTTTCTGAGGACCATAGTACCATTGAGCGTATTTTAGATTATTATCTTCATTTATTTCACTTAGTTTATCAAATCTTGAAATATTAGAGGATTCAGAAAATTGAAAATTGAGTATTAGATTCGAGTTTTCACTTGTTTTAAAATTAAATTTTTGAAGAAAATCTTTTTGTTTATATGCAGTGTTTTTTTGGATGGAAGTGTTTGAATTAACAGATGCATTTTCAAAAAATTTTGAAGTATTGTTTCTGCTGTAATATTTAACAATTCCCCAATCTTTAAAGCCATGTCTTCTATTTTCACCCATTATAACATCACCATAAAAAGATCTTGTGAAACTTGTTAAACTTGCCCATTTTTTGTTTGAAAGTTCTATATGCCTTGATCTAATATTTGACTTATCTGAAATATTATATGAATAAGTTCTATAATAGTTAAATGAAAAACTTTCACTGAATTTTGGTGTCTTGGTATAAAAATGAACAACACCTCCAATAGCATCAGATCCATAAGCGACTGAAGCTGGGCCATATATCAATTCAGTTCGCTCTAATGAGTTCTGATCTACTGTTATAGAGTTTTGAAGATGACCCGATCTGTAAATAGCATTATTCATTCTAACTCCATCAATAACAAGCAACACTCTATTAGCTTCAAAACCTCGAATAACAGGGCTTCCGCCTCCGGCCTGAGTTTTTTGAATATGCACTCCACCAGCTTGATAAAGCAAATCAGCTGTTGTTTTGGGCGCTTCAAGTCTAAGAGAAGATGCATCAATTACAGACACTTTTCTAGAAATTGATTTTATATCCTGACTATTCCTAGAAACAGAAAGAACAACCCCAGTTAAATTATATGATTTTTCCAAAAGGAATATTTTTTTTCTTTCTGTCAGTTCACTTAAAATGATAGACTTTTCTTCATAAGAAATATGACTAAATGTAATGATGTCACTTTGAATAAAATCATCTAAAGAAACAAGGCCATCAAGGTTGGTAATCGCCCTCTTTGATTTATCAGAATTATATAATAGTACATTTGGAATTCCGTCACCTGAATTTTCATCAATCACACTTATTGTCTGTGAATTCAAACAGATAAAAAAGAATGAGAAAAATAGGATTAATATGTGCTTAGGAAAAAAGTTCATTTAATATTTCTAATGATTTTGGAATTTTAAATCCAGGCAGATGAATCATGTAATATTTTAACATCAAATCTATCATTTCTCTTCTTCTTGTAACGTTATATAAGACAGTATTAGAATAATCAAATTGTGTGCCTAGTATAAGCGATAGATCATTAGTAACTTGTCCTGATATGCAAGCTGTTGAATCTCGATTCTCACTAAAACACCCATTTTCTAAGTCAAAAAATAAACGATTATTAATATTTTTTTCTGGACAAATTCCTAAAAATTTAGTTATATAAACCATAAAAAGAACATGAAAACTTGAATAATTTTCAGATTTTTCAAACCATTCAAAACTACTTTTAAGAAAATCAAAAAGTTTTGTGTCTGCGTTATGATTTTTTAAAATCATTGAAAGAATTTCAGAGATAAAAGCTGCAATATTGAATTTAATTACATCTGAATTAATTGAATTGTAAGTATGTATAATTTTGATGTTTTTTAAAAATGAAAGTTCATTCCCTTTAATATTTCCACTTTCAATTTCAACCAAGTTCAGTCTTTGGAAATGACCTAATTTAAATCTGCTTTTTTTCTTTGACCTAACGCCTTTTACAATGTGAGATGAGTATCCATTTAACAATGAATAACAGTTTACAATTATGCTTGTTTCAGAATATTTGGTAAAGTTTAATATAATTGATTCAGAAGAAACATTACCCATACTTATATTAAACTACACCTTGAGCAAGCATTGCATCAGCAACTTTTATAAATGATGAAATATTGGCTCCTTTATTATAATCAACAAAATCTTTTTCTTTACCATATTCCAGACAAGATTTGTGAATATTAATCATAATTTCTTTTAGCTTTTGATCCACTTCTTCTCTTGTCCAAGAATAACGTAATGAATTCTGTGCCATTTCAAGACCTGATACAGCAACACCTCCGGCATTTGAAGCTTTACCAGGTGCATATAAGATTTTATTTAGCTTAAATTGTTTTACAGCTCCTGGCTCACAGGGCATATTTGCTCCTTCTGCAACACATTTACACCCATTTTTAATTAATGATTTTGCATCACTTTCTGAAACTTCATTCTGAGTTGCACATGGTAAAGCAACATCACATTCTAAAGACCAAGGCCTTTTGCCTTTTTCAAATTTAGCTTTTGGATATTTTTTCACATATTCACTAATTCTTACTCTTTTAATGTTCTTTAAGTCCATTATAAAAGAAAGCTTTTCTTCATCTATACCTTCTTTATCATGAATGAAACCAGAAGAATCTGACATAGAGATAACTTTTGCTCCTAATTGAATACATTTTTCAGCAGCATATTGAGCAACATTGCCAGACCCTGAAATTGTAACCGTTTTCCCTTCAATGGACTTACCTTCGTGATTGAACATGTCTTCTGCAAAATAAACTGTTCCATAACCTGTTGCTTCAGGCCTTATCAATGATCCTCCCCATGAAACTCCTTTTCCAGTTAAAACTCCAGTGAATTCATTTTTTAATCTTTTATACTGTCCAAACATGTATCCTATTTCTCTACCCCCTACACCAATGTCTCCCGCTGGAATATCAGTATTAGGACCAATGTGTCTAAACAACTCCGTCATAAAACTTTGACAAAACCTCATTACTTCACCGTCTGACTTATCTCTTGGGTTAAAATTAGCCCCACCTTTTCCACCACCCATAGGAAGAGTGGTTAAGCTATTTTTAAATACTTGCTCAAATGCTAAAAATTTTAAAATACTTAGGTTTACGCTTGGATGAAATCTTAAACCTCCTTTGTATGGACCAATTGCTGAATTCATTTCAACTCTGTAACCTCTGTTTACTCGAATCTCTCCTTTATCATCAATCCAATTCACTCTAAACATAACTACCCTCTCCGGTTCGCACATCCTCATGAGAATATTTTTGCCGTGATATATATCCTGACTTACAATATAGGGAATCAGGTCCTCGGATACTTCCCTTACAGCTTGCATAAATTCAGGCTCGTGTGAGTTTCTTTTGTCAATTTCTTTTAGGAAATCAGAAATTATCTTATTCATACTTAGTTGTTTAAACAAATAAAATTAAGTATAATTAATTAATTGCCTGCTTTAAATCATTGATTAAATCTTCGTGATCTTCAATTCCCACACTTAGTCGAATCAGAGAGTCAACAACACCAGTTTTTTCTCTCAATACTCTTGGAATTGAAGCATGCGTCATTGAAGCTGGGTGATTGGCTAAACTTTCGACACCTCCCAAGGATTCAGCAAGTGTAAATACCTTCAATTTGCTAGTTATTTCTTGAACTGATTTAAAATCTCCATCTTTTGTAGTAAATGAAACCATACCGCCAAAATCTTTCATTTGAGACTTTGCAAGTTGATGATTTGGATGAGATTTTATACCAGGCCAATATAATCTATCTACTCTTTTATGATTAGATAGAAATTCTACAATCTTTTTTGCGTTAAGGCAATGCCTTTCCATTCTCACATGCAGTGTTTTAATTCCTCTTAAAGTTAAAAATGAGTCCATTGGCCCACATGTTGCACCAGTGGAGTTTTGCAAGAAATATAATTTATCAGCAAGTTCAGAATCTTTTACAATAAGTGCTCCTAAAATAACATCACTGTGACCTGCTAGATATTTTGTTGCTGAATGCATCACAATATCAGCTCCTAAATCAAGAGGTTTTTGTAAAAAGGGTGTTGCAAATGTATTATCTACAGCTAATAATATATTATGTTGTTTAGATAGTTCTGAAATTGATTTAATATCAATTAAGTTCATCATTGGGTTTGTTGGTGTTTCAACCCATATCATTTTAGTTTTATCCGTAATTAACTCTGAAACTTGATTAATATCTTGCAAGTCAGAAAAAATAAAATTTAAACCAAACTTTTTAAAAACCTTATCAAATAGTCTATATGAACCACCATACAAATCATTTGTAGAAATAATTTCATCTCCAGGCTCAAAAAGTTTTAGAACAGCATCAATTGCTGCTAGTCCAGAACTAAATGCTAAACCATGTTTACCATTTTCAATACTAGCAATAGAGTTTTCTAACGCAGTCCTAGTTGGATTATGAGTTCTACTGTACTCGTAACCTTGATGCAATCCAGGTTTGGTTTGAGCATATGTAGAGGTTTGGTAAATAGGAGGCATAACAGCTCCATAGCCTTTCTCCTTAATTTGGCCTCCATGAATAACCTTTGTATTAAATTTCATTATTCAACAATAAATTCGCCCCTCATCACTTGATAATGACCTGGAAATGTACAAAGGTAAATATATGTTCCAGCTTCAGGTGCATCAAATGTAATTGTATCACTTTCACCCCCACCAATCATTCGAGTGTATGCATATGTTTCATCACCATCAGGAATGTAATCAGAATCTTTTGATTCCATAGCTCTTGCAGCAAAATCATCAACATCTGTTGTTTCTTTCAACAACACAAAATTGTGACCCATAAATTCTTTAGCAATCTTTCCAGTGTGATTCAATTTAAGTGTTACAGACTCTCCAGATTTAACTTTAATTACGGATCTATCAAAAAGCATTTGATCGTTCGAGTTTATTACTACTTCGTTAGAAGATGATATTTTTTGTTCAGTTGGTGTTTCTTGAACTCTTTTGTAAGAAAATTTTTCTTTCTTTGGCTCATTATCACATCCGATAAATAGAGCTAATAGAGTAAATAGAGTAAGTGTCTTTTTCATTTTACAGTGTTTATATTTCAAATTTACAATTCATTAAATCAATAATTGACTTTTAAAGCTTCAAAATTAAATTTATATTTAAAAAAACAACTATCATGAAAAGAAGAAATTTTCTATCAACAGCAGCAACTGCTGGTTTTGCTACAGCACTTTTCCCAAACTGTAATTTTATGAGTAACCCAAAAGAGAAAGAATTAAAAATATCGTTAGCGCAATGGTCCTTACACAAGTCAATATTTGGAGGTCAGTTAGCTCCAATGGATTTTTCTCAAAAAACCAAAAGCTTAGGTATAAATGGAGTTGAATATGTATCCTCTTTTTATTCTCATCATTCAGATTTACTAGAAAAATTTTCTATGAATGAATTGGCAAATGAGCTTTTAAAGAGATCCAATGATCATGGAATAGAAAATGTTTTAATAATGATCGATGCTCAAGGAGAATTATCAAATTCAGATAGTGAAAAAAGGCTTGAAGCGATTGAAAATCATAAAAAGTGGATAGATTTTGCTAAACAATTAGGTTGTGGAACACTAAGATTAAATCTTTATGGCGAGTCAGATTTAGAAAAATGGACTGAAAACTCTATTGAATCTTTATCTACCCTTAGTAATCATGATAAATCAATTAACATCACTGTGGAAAATCATGGAGGCTTTTCATCTAATGGAAAATACTTGTCAAATGTAATGAAGCAAGTTAATCTTGAAAACTGTGGAACTTTACCTGATTTTGGAAATTTCTGTATTACTGGTAGTCCTGTAGGAGTATGTTCTGAATGGTATGATAAGTATTTAGGAGTTGAGGAATTAATGGAACATGCCCATGCAGTAAGTGCAAAATCATATGATTTTGATGAACAAGGCAATGAAACTACAATCGATTATAAAAGAATGATGGATATTGTAAAAAATGCTGGATACAAAGGCTATGTCGGAATTGAATATGAAGGGAATAGAATGAGTGAAGATGAAGGGATTTTAGCTACTAAGAACCTTCTAGAAAAGCTGATTTAATTATGAAAACAATAAAAGGACCTGCTATATTTCTAGCTCAATTCTGTGGAGATGAGTCGCCATTTAATAATTTAAAAGATATAGCTAAGTGGGCTAGTGGCTTGGGATATAAAGCAGTACAAATCCCTACATGGGATAAAAGAATATTTGATCTTGACAAAGCAGGTTCAAGTAAAGATTATTGTGATGAAGTCAAAGGGATTTTAAAAAATGAGGGACTTGAAATTAGTGAGTTATCAACCCATCTACAAGGTCAGCTAGTTGCAAGTCATCCAGCATATGATTTAATGTTCGATGTTTTTGCACCTGAAAATGTTCATGGTAATGTGAAGGAAAGAACAAAGTGGGCAGTTGATCAAATGATAAAAGCAATAGATGCCAGTAATCATTTAGGCATAACTCCAATGGCTTCATTCTCTGGAGCTCTCTTATTTCACACTTTTTATCCTTGGCCTCAACGACCTGCAGGCTTAGTTGAAGAAGGGTTTAAAGAATTAGCAAAAAGATGGAAACCAATTCTTGATCATGCTGATTCACAGAATGTTGACATTTGTTACGAAATTCATCCAGGTGAAGATCTTCACGATGGAGTAACTTTTGAGAGATTTTTAGAGGCCTCTAACAATCATAATAGAGCCAAAATATTGTATGATCCAAGTCACTTTGTTTTACAACAACTTGATTATTTACAATTCATTGATTTTTATAAAGACCATATTAAAATGTTCCATGTAAAAGACGCAGAGTTTAACCCAACAGGAAAAGCTGGTGTTTATGGTGGCTATTTGGATTGGAAAGATAGACCTGGAAGATTTAGATCACCTGGTGATGGTCAGGTAGATTTTAAATCTATTTTCTCAAAACTTAGTCAATATGGATTTCATGGATGGGCAGTTTTAGAATGGGAGTGCTGTATAAAAAGTCCTGAACAGGGTGCTCGTGAAGGCTCAAAGTTTATTGCTGATCATATTATTGAGGTGACAGAAAAATCATTTGATGATTTCGCAGGAGCAGATATTGATAAAGATCAAATCAAAAAAATACTTGGGTTGTGAGAAATAAACTAACAATATTATTCGCATTTATTTTTATAGCTTGTAATGGACAATCAGCAAAGGACACTGAGATATGGGAGCCAGTTCCAAAAAAAGTGTATTCACCATCGGATTCATCTGCTCCAGACGATGCAATTGTATTGTTTGATGGAAAAGATTTATCAAAGTGGAAAGCTAAGTGGGGAGGCAAAGAAAGCGAATGGCAAATTAATGATGATGGTTCAGTTACTGTTGTTTTTGATGGAACTGGAGGGATACAAACTATAGAGAACTTTGGTTCAGTTCAATTACATTTAGAGTGGAAAACTAGCGAAGATTTATCTCACAAATTACAAGACAGATCTAATAGTGGTGTTTTTCTACAAAATAGATATGAAATTCAAATACTTGATAGTTATGATAATCCAACTTATGTTAATGGCCAAGCTGGATCTGTATACAAACAACATATTCCACTAGTCAATGCATCAAGAAAACCTGGTGAATGGCAATCATATGATATTATTTTTGAGGCACCTGAGTTTAATGATGATGGAGAAAAAACTAAATCTGGATATTTCACTGTTTTTCACAATGGAATATTAATCCAAAATCATGTTGAAATTTTAGGTACGACTGAGAATGTTGGACCGCCCAAAAATATAGCTCATGGTGATGCTCCAATCAGCCTTCAAAATCATTGTTGTACACAAATTTCATTTAGAAATATTTGGGTTAGAAAATTATAAGAATTCTTTCTTAAATTTGTACATGCTTCAATCAATGACCGGATTTGGGTCAGCTTCTTTCAAAATCGATGAATTAGAAATTGAGATAGAAATTAAAACTTTGAATAGTAAATACTTAGACTCAAAAGTTTTATTACCAAATGTCATTTCAGGATACGAATTAGAATTAAATAAATTATTAAAGGATAATTTAATAAGAGGTAAAGTCGATTTAAGAATAAAATTTAGCGATATAGCCAATGAAAGTGTAAAATTTAACAAAGAGGTAATCAGTAAATACATTAATAAATTAAAAGAAGTTTCAAACTTTGATGAATCTCAATTATTAAAGAATGTACTTTCTCTTCCCAATTCGATCACAAAAGAAGAAAATATAATTGAAGATAATTTAAAGACCAGAATTTTTGAATGTGTAAATAAAGTTATAAATCAGGTTGTAAAGTTCAGAGAAATTGAAGGTAGTAACACCAAAAATGACTTATTAGATAACTTAGCTAAAATTGACTCGTTTAAAGTTAATTTGGAGAGAATTAGTAAAGACCATAGAGCTAAGGTAGAGGAAGATTTGAAGTCAAAAATAGATAACCTAAATGTGGAGCTTGATTACGGAAGACTTGAGCAAGAATTATTCTATTACTTGGAAAAGATAGATATAAATGAAGAGATAGTTAGATTGAATAGCCATCTAAAATTCTTTTCTGATGTATTAAATAATAACGAAGTTGAAAAAGGGAAAAAACTAGGATTTATTTGTCAAGAAATTGGTAGAGAAATAAATACAATTGGATCGAAAGCTAATAATTCAAGTATTCAATCCAATGTAGTTGAAATGAAAACTCTACTTGAAAAATTAAAAGAACAATCATTAAATATTCTTTGATGTTAGGGAAAGTAATTATTTTGTGTGCCCCCTCTGGCAGTGGTAAAACTACTTTAGCTAAACACCTACTTTATAATGAATTATTTAATTTAAAATTTTCAGTTTCATCAACAACAAGAAAAAAAAGAGAAGGAGAAATTGATGGAAAGGATTATCATTTTTTAAGTCTTAATGAGTTTAAAAATAAAATCGAAAATGATGAATTTGTAGAGTACGAGCAAGTTTATGAAGATACTTTTTATGGAACTCTCAAATCGGAAGTCAATTCTTTAATTGAAAACAACAACATAATATTTGATGTTGATGTAGTTGGTGCAGAAAGCTTAAAAAATTATTTTGGGGATAAATCCCTTTCTGTTTTTATTGCTCCACCGAGTATTGAGGAACTAGAAAACAGATTAATTTCAAGAGGAAAAAATAACAAAGAAGAAATCAATGAAAGAATTAATAAGGCTAAAGTAGAAATGAATAGAAAAGACTCTTTTGATACTGTTTTAGTAAATGATGAATTAAATAAAGCAAAAAATAATTTGTCTAGGATTGTTAGCGATTTTTTAATTAATGAATAGAATAGGTTTATTTTTTGGGACTTTCGATCCTATACACGTTGGACATGAAACAATAGCAGAATTTTTTCTAAAAAATTATTTTGATGAGATTTGGTTTGTTGTAACCCCAATGAATCCAGACAAAGTTGAGAAAGGAGTCAGTGATGAGAATGTCAGGTTAGAAATGATTGAAGATTTTTGCGGCACAAATAAGAATTATAAATGCTGTGATATTGAGTTAAAACTTAAAAAACCTAATTACACATCAGATACCCTTCATGAAATTTATATAAAGTATGGTAAAAAGAATTTTTCAATTATTATGGGAGAAGACAATTTACTTACTCTTCACACTTGGAAAAATTATGAGTTTATACTTGAACATAAAATTTACGTTTACCCAAGGTTCAATGAATTCAATGAAAAAGCTAATTTAATGTCACATAAGAATGTGATCATTAGTGACGCACCAATGGTAAGAATGTCTTCTTCAAATATTAGAGAAAAGGTGAAATCTGGACATTCAATTAAAAAAATGGTGAGTGAGCGTATTGAAAATTTTATTATTTCTAGAGGTATTTATTCTTAAATCAACCTTTTTTTTAACCTATATTTAACACTATATAACTATTATTTTTAATAGTATTGTTTCCCCAAATATTTTATTATGGAAAAAAGTAATGTAGATATTAAAGCACTAAATGAAAAAATTCAAAAGGAAAGTGCATTTATTGATTTATTAAATCTTGAAGTAAATAAAGTCATAGTTGGTCAAAAGTATATGATCAATAGATTATTAATTGGACTATTAGGTAAAGGGCATATTTTGTTAGAAGGAGTGCCAGGATTAGCCAAAACTTTAGCAATTAACACTTTAAGTCAAGCTGTAAAAGGATCCTTTAGTAGAATCCAGTTTACACCTGACTTATTGCCAGCGGATGTTATTGGAACAATGATATATAATATGAAAGAGAATGATTTTTCTATCAAAAAAGGGCCAATCTTTGCAAATTTCGTACTAGCAGATGAAATAAATAGAGCACCTGCCAAAGTTCAATCTGCATTACTTGAATCTATGCAAGAAAAACAAGTAACAATTGGAGACAAAACATTCAAACTTCAATTGCCCTTTCTTGTTATGGCAACTCAGAATCCAATTGAACAAGAAGGGACATATCCGTTACCAGAAGCTCAAATGGATAGATTTATGTTAAAATGTGTTATTAGTTATCCTGAATTTGAAGATGAACAACAAATCATAAGATCAAATATTAATGAATCTTTTGAAAAAGTTAAAGCTGTAGTTTCTACTAAAGAAATTCTTTCTGCTCAAGAAGCTGTGAAAGAAGTATACATGGATGATAAAATTGAAAAATATATTTTAAAATTAATATTTGCTACCAGATTCCCTGAGGATAATGGTCTAAGAGATCTAAAACCTATTATTGGATTTGGTTCATCCCCGAGGGGGAGTATAAACTTAGCAAAAGCAGCAAAATGTAATGCTTTTATTAATAGGAGAGGATATGTTATTCCTGATGATGTTCGTGAAGTAATTTATGATGTCTTAAGGCATAGAATAGGGCTTACTTATGAAGCTGAAGCTGAGAATATTACAACTCAAGATGTTATTTCAAAAATTGTAAACTCTGTTGATGTTCCTTAACAAATTTAAGTGGAAACTAAAGAATTATTAAAAAAAGTTCGAAAAGTCGAGATAAAGACAAAAAGGCTTTCAAATAATATTTTTGGAGGCGAGTATCATAGTACTTTTAAGGGTAGAGGAATGACTTTTAGCGAGGTAAGAGGTTATGAATTCGGTGATGATGTTAGAAGTATTGATTGGAATGTAACAGCAAGATACAACGCTCCGTTCGTTAAAGTATTTGAAGAAGAAAGAGAATTAACATTGATGTTAATGGTTGATGTAAGTGGCTCAAAGTTTTTTGGAACAGATAATGATCTAAAAAAAAATATAGCAACTGAAATTTCTGCCACTCTTGCTTTTTCAGCAATTCAAAATAACGATAAAGTAGGGTTAATACTTTTTACCGACAATATTGAGCTATACATACCTCCTGCCAAAGGGAGAACCCACATTTTGAGAATTATAAGAGAGTTGATTGAATTTAAGCCAAAGAGTAAACGAACAGATATTTCAACGGCATTGGAATTTTTTTCAAATGTAATTTTAAAAAAATCAATTGCATTTCTATTGTCTGATTTTATTTCTAAAGATTATCAAAAGTCCCTTTCAATTGCAAGTAAAAAACATGATTTAACTGGGATAAGGATATATGACAAATTTGATGAAGATATACCAAATCTTGGATTGATTCCAATGATTGATCAAGAAACAGACAAAGTTGAATTTATCGATACTGGGTCTAAATATGTTAGAAAGAATTATAAAATAAATTCTCTTAAAATGAAAGATGAATTTCAAACTACTTTCAAAAGAAATGGTTCTGGAACAATCAATTGCAGAACAGATCAAAGCTATGTAAAATTATTGTTAGGATATTTTAAAAATCGTGGGTAAACTATCGCTATCAATATTAATTCAGATCCTTTTTGCATTTAATTTTCTTTTTGCACAAGATGCTTCAACAAAAATTATTACTAAAATTGACACAACAACTATTAAGGTAGGTGAACAAGTTAATTTAGAAATCAAGATTGAATCTACTGACTTAAGTAATATTGTTTTCCCAGGAAAATTTAATTTTTCACCTATTATCATCGCTGAAGAATTCCCCTTAGACACGATATCTTTTCAAAGAAATAAATCAATTTCAAAAAAATTCAAATTGACGCTATTTGATGAAGGATCATATTTTATTAAACCGCAAGGTATAAGAGTTGGCAGCAAATTATTTTACTCTGATTCTATTCCAATAGATGTTCTTACTATCAAAGTAGATACTGTTTCCAAGAAATTTTTTAATATAAAGGAAATTAACCAAACTAAAGAGCAAAAAAAACCAATTTCAAAATACTTGTATGCTCTTTTATGCATTCTACTCTCATGTATTATTATATATTATCTATACAAAAGATTAATTGCTAATGATGTTGTAATTGAAGAGTACAAAACTCCCTTTGAAATTGCAGTAAATTCATTAAAGAGCCTTGATGAACAAAATATTTCTAATCAATTAGATGTTAAACAGTATTATACTCAAATGACTGATATTATTAAGTTATATTTTGAAAAAGACATAGAAATAAGTGCTTTTGAAAGTACGACCAATCAATTGATTGATAAGTTGAGTCTTTTAAAGAAATCTAAAAAGCTTAAAATCAGTCAAGAAACAATTGATAATTTTACTAGTGTTCTTTCTAATGCAGATTTAGCAAAATTTGCTAAATATAATCCTGATAAAAAGTTAATAATTGATGATAAAAAACTATTAGAATCCGTTTTGGTTGAAACCAAAAAAGCAATTCCTAATGATATTGAGAAAGAACTTGAAGAAAGAAAGCAAAGGGAAAGAAAAATTGAATTTATTAAAAATAGTAGACGTAAAAAGTTTTATATAATTTCCTTATTAATAGCTGTAAGCTCACTTTTTATATCAACATTCATTATCATACCAGAAAAACTTAGTTCCATTTTTATTTTTAATAAGAACAAAAAAATATTAAAAAGTGATTGGGTAAATAGTACATATACTCAATTTAATTTATCATTAGAATCCCCTGACGCGTTAATAAGATCTAAAGACTCTTTGAATTATTCATTGAACTATTTTTCTGAAAACAATGATTTAGTTCTTGAACTTTCAGTGGATAATTTTGATGAAAATTCAGACCTAGTTAATATTATGTTAGATGAATTTAGAGTTTTAGGATATTCAAACATTATTACAAAAGAGGAAGAATTTTCAACTTCTAGTGATAAAAAAGGAGTTAAAGTTTTTGGGTCATTTAACTCTAATGATACCGGTGATAGGTTAAATTATAGCACAATATTTTTTGCTACTGAAAAAAGCACAATAACTATTCAATTTATTTTTGAAGAGGGAGATGAAAATTTGGATGAAATTGTTAGAAGAATAGAAAACTCAATTGACTTTATAAATGGATAATATAGTTTTTAAAAATCCTGAATTTCTTTGGTTATTACTATTAATACCATTGATAATATTTTTTATGTATTTCTTTAGGTTCAACAAAGTTAGTAACCTGAAAATATCATCATTTGATAATTTTAAATTTAAATCTTTTAAGTCTAAACTATATCCATTATTGAATATATTGAGAGTTATTTCTATAACCCTTTTAATCATTGCACTTTCTAGACCACAAGAAATTAGTAATTCAAGTAGAACAAGAACTAGTAGCGGTATTGATATTGTAATTGCCGTAGATATTTCATCAAGTATGTTGGCACAGGACTTAAAGCCTAACAGATTAGAAGCACTGAAATCTGTTGCATCTGAATTTATTAATGATAGAATAAATGACCGAATTGGTTTAGTTATTTACGCAGGAGAGAGCTATACTAAAACACCAGTTACATCTGATAAAGAAGTTGTAATTAATTCTCTAAGTGAAATCTCATTCGATGGAATAATTGATGATGGAACTGCTATTGGAATGGGATTGGCAACATCCGTGAATCGATTAAAAGATAGTAAAGCTAAAAGTAAAGTGATAATTCTTTTGACTGATGGAGTTAATAATTCTGGATTTATAGATCCATCAACTGCTGCAGATCTAGCTTCTACGTATGCAATAAAAACCTATACAATTGGTTTAGGTACTAATGGTAATGCAAGAGCTCCAGTTGCTTTAAATCCAAATGGGTCTTTTAGATTTGGAATTACTAAAGTAGAAATTGATGAAGACTTGTTAAACGAAGTTGCAAACAAGACGGGTGGAAAATATTTTAGAGCCACAGACAATAGAAAGTTGGAAGAGATTTATGAGGAGATAAATAAGTTAGAAAAAACTGAAGTCGAAGAAATTAAATATTCTGACATTGATGAAAAGTATAGATCATTTGTTTTAATTGCATTTTCTCTTATTTCACTTGAACTCTTTTTAAAATATGTAATTTTTAAAAGTGTAATTTAATGTATCAATTAGACGAAATATCATTTATTTATCTAGGGTTAGTTATCCCAATTCTTTTCTTAGTTTATTTGATGTTTAGAAGATGGCAAAAAAAATCTATTAGTAAATATTTTGATATAAATACAATTAATTTCCTAAGTCCAGAAATTTCAAAATCAAAGCCATTACTCAAGTTTATTATAATTTCTACTGCTTTACTAATGCTAGTAATATCATTGGTAAACCCAAAAATTGGAACAGAACTTAAGACAGTAAAAAGAGAAGGAGTTGATATTGTATTCGCTATTGATGTTTCAAAGAGCATGCTGGCTGAAGATATTGCTCCTAATAGAATTATTAAATCTAAAAGAATTGTATCAGAGTTATTAAATAATCTTGGATCAGACAGAGTTGGAATAATTGCATATGCATCTACTGCAATTCCAGTTTTACCAATTACAACTGATTTTTCATCTGCTAGAATGTTTTTAGAAAGTTTAAATACAGACATGTTATCATCTCAGGGAACTTCTATAGCTGAAGCTATTAATCTTTCTAAAAATTATTTTAATGATGAAAATCAAACTAACAGAGTTTTGTGTGTTATTTCAGATGGAGAAGATCACGAAAATCAGAATAATAATTTAAGTGATATTGCTAAAGAATCTGGAATTACAATTATAAGTATTGGGGTTGGCTCAACAAATGGAGCTCCAATTCCAATTAAAGAAAATAATATTGTTAAATCATATAAAAAAGATGAAAAGGGAGAAGTTGTAATTACAAAGCTTAATGAAAATATATTAAATGATATGGCTACACAAACTGGTGGAATTTATTTTAAAGGAGATAATACAAGTTTAGTTGTAAATAGCATAGTAGATGAGTTGAAAGAAATGGATAAGCAAGAGTTTGAATCAAAACAATTTGTATCGTTCAAAGACCAATTTCAGTGGTTTTTATTTGTGGGGCTATTTTTGATTATTCTTGATGTAGTAGTTTTTGAAAGAAAAACATATTGGATAGATAAGTTAAATTTGTTTAATGAAAATGAAAAAGTATAAGTTATTATTTGCTTTATTATCATTTGGGCTGATGAATGCTCAAAATAATATTGAAAAAAAATCAAACAGCCTTGTGTTTGACGGGAATATAGAATTTGAAAAAAAAGATTTAGAATTGGCTGAATATAAATTTAGAAAAGCCAAGGCAATTGATTCACTTAATTATGATGCACCATATAATCTAGGGAATTCTCTTTATGAAAATAAATTGGTGAACGATGCTGAATTAATGTATAAAAAAGCATTAAAAATAAATTCTTCTAAAGAAAATAAATTTAAAGCATTTCATAATCTAGGAAATATTTACTTACAAAAAGAAGATTATCAAAATGCTGTAAGTGCATTTAGAAGTGCATTATTGAATAATCCAGATGATGAGGAAACAAGATATAATTATGTTTTAGCAAAAGAGTTATTAAAAAAACAGAATCAAAACAAGGATAATAATAAAGATCAAAAGGATCAAAAAGATCAAAAGGATCAAAAAGATAAAAACCAGGATCAAAAAGAAAATGAAGGAGAAAATGATAAAAAGGACAAGGATCAAAAAAACAAGGATGGCGATAAAAATCCGCAGGAATCTAAGAAAAATCAAATTTCTCCTCAACAGCTAAAAAATTTATTAGAAGCAATGAATAAGGAAGAGAAAAAAGTTCAAGATAAAGTGAATAAGAAAAAGTTTAAGGGAAATCCAAAATCAAATAAAAAAGACTGGTAAGAAAATGAGATTATATGTATACATATCATTTTTGTTTTTTTTAAATATTAGTTTCTCCCAAGTTAAATTTGAAGCTGAAGTAAGTAAGACTAAACTTGGAGTTAATGAAAATCTGAGAGTTGATTTCAAAATGAATAAAGATGGAGACAACTTTAGCCCTCCCTCTTTTAATGGATTCAGAGTTGTCGGTGGTCCAAATCAATCTGTTAGTAACAGCTGGATAAATGGGGTTAGAACTTTTTCAAAAACCTATTCTTATTTTTTAACACCCGAAAAAAAAGGGAATTATACTATAGGTCAAGCTTCAATTGAAATTGATGGAGATATTTATAAAACATTACCTGTTAAAGTTCAAGTCACTGAAGCTGTTGAATCTTCACTTTCACCAGGAAGTCCTTCATCGGTTGTTGATGATGACATTGAGCTAAGTATTGAAATTTCAAAATCAAATCCGTATTTAAATGAACCAATTTCAGTTGAATTTAAATTATTATTTAATCCCAAAATTAATGTAACCAATCTTGGTGAAATTGATAATCCTGAATTCAAAAACTTTTGGTCACAAAATATAAAGATACCGAGGTTAGAAATCAAAAGTACATCATATAAGGGTCAGAGATACAATTATGTTACTTGGAAAAAAGCATTGTTATTTCCACAAAAAGCAGGGGATTTAGAGCTTTTGCCACTAACTCTTGATGTTACAATTGATGTACCTACCAACCGTAGAGATTTTTTTGGTAACACAATTTATACTCAAACCTCTAAAAAGGTTGCATCAAGAAAAAGGATTATTAAGGTCAAAAATTTTCCTGAAAATGGGAAACCTGAAAGCTTTAATGGTGCTGTTGGTAATTTTGATATTTCATTAAACTCTTCTAAATCTCAATTGAAGGCTACTGAATCATTTCAACTAGAGTTTAAGGTGAATGGTAATGGAAATTTAAAGTTGTTCTCACTGCCTGAAATCATAGTACCATCTTCTCTTGAAAAATATGCTCCTGAGTTTAAGGAGAAAATAAATACTAGTCTTAGCGGTATGAATGGTGAAATTTCCAATGTTTACACAATTGTACCACAATATCAAGGTAAATATCCCATTCCGCCTGTTGAGTTTTCATTTTTTAATCCCAAGACAGAGCAATATGTAACGCTTTACTCAAATGAAAGTATCGTAGATGTATTAGATGGGCCCACAAGGCTCTCGGAGTCTAATGTCCAAACTAGTAATCCTGTAAGTAACTCTATAACTATTAGCGATCAATTTAATTTTATCAAATTAAATTCCAACTTTACTCAAATTGATGCAAAGAATATAATTGATTCTAAAAAAATATTATTTACGTTATTTCTAATCCCAATAATAATTTTAGTCCTTGCAATAATTTATTTCAATCTACGAAATAAGAAGGTTTCTGAAAATACTTTAAAATCTAGAGATGCCGATCTTCTCGCTAGACAATACTTAAATAATGCAAAGATTGATATGAACAATAAAGATTCTTTTTACGCATCATTGGAAAATGCATTATTTAATTTTATTAAGTCTAAATATTTAATTGAAAGAGAAGATTTTTCAAAAGATAGGTTGAAGAGTATTTTGGAAAAAGATAAAATTTCAGATAATATAATTGAAGATTTAATCGATATAATTAATAGTTGTACTCTTGCAAGATATACTCCAACTACACCTGAAGGTATGGACCAGGATTATGAAAAAGCAGTTAAAGTGATTTCTAATTTTGATAAGAGATAATATGTATAAATTTTTATTTTTTTCTTTAATAATTTTAAATCAAAACTTAACAACTTTGTTTGATGAGGGAAACTCATTTTATAATAATGGTAATTATGAACAAGCCATTGAAAAGTATTCATCAATAATCAAATCAGGCTATGAATCCTCAGAATTGTATTATAATTTAGGCAACTCCTATTATAAACTAAATGACATAGCAAATTCTATTTTTTACTTTGAAAAATCATTATTATTAGACCCTAATAATTTACAATCAAAAAATAATCTTTCTTTTGCTAACAATATGACTATTGACAGGATTGAAACGGTTCCAGTTAATCAAATAGCAAAGTTCATGTCTAACTTATCCACTTTGTTTAAATACCAGCAATGGTTTTATGTTGCTTTATTCATTGAACTTATCTCAGTAGTATTTTTTGTTCTGTACTTATTTAATAAAAACCCAAATACAAAAAGAAAATACTTCTCAATTTCTATCAGCTTTTTTATTCTCTTTTCTGTAGTATTAGCTATTTCATTTAATTCAAAATCAATTTCAGATAAATATAATCCTGCTATAATTTTTGAAAATAGAATCGCATTTAAAACTGAACCTAATGAAAGATCAGAACAGATTTTTGAGTTGAATAAAGGAACCAAAGTAAATATAATTGATGATGTTAACGAATGGAGTTTAGTGGAGCTTTCTAATGGTAGCAAAGGTTGGGTCTTAAAATCCTCCTTCCAACCTCTTAAATAAATATAATTTCATTTTTTTTTACATGAGTGAACAAAACAAAAGATGGAATAATTTCATTGATAAATTAAGCACGAAATTTAGTGATGGAGAATTAATTGATTTAGAGGGTGTAATTTATTTAATTGGAATTCAAGAGCTTGGTCAATTTGATAAAAAATTTAAAAAGGACGAAAAAGTTAATCTAATGCATATTGCGATATGTAAGCTATTAGAGCCATATGGCTATTATAAATTTGAATATGTTGATAAAGATGGTTGGCCTCATTACAGTTTAAATTCTAAACTACCTAAATTGAAGCCTGGAGAACAATCCATATTAATGAAAGAATCTATCATAAGCTATTTTTTAAAAAAAGGTTTTATTAATTAACTTTACACAATAATTCTACCAATGGATATTGAAAAGATTAAAAACGATATTGTTGATTTTAAAATAACAAACAATATTTCTCTGGAGAACTTTAGGTTAAAATTTCTTTCAAAAAAAGGAATTATTCCATCTCTTTTTTCTGAACTCAGAAATATTCCAAAAGAACAAAAAAAAGATGCTGGTCAGAAAATTAATGATTTAAAAAATTTAGCAAAAGAAATATTTGAAAAAGGCAAATTAGATTTTAGTCATTCGGAAGAAAAATCAATAATTGATGATTATACTAAACCATCTAATATTTTAAAATTAGGCTCAAGACATCCAATCTCAATTGTAAAAAATAAAATAATTGATATTTTCTTAAAGATTGGTTTTGATATATCTGAGGGTCCAGAAATTGAGGATGATTGGCATAACTTCACAGCTCTAAATCTTCCAAAATATCATCCGGCAAGGGATATGCAGGACACATTTTATCTTAGTAAAGAGCCTGACTGGTTATTAAGAACTCATACTTCATCTGTTCAGATTAGACATATGGAAAATAATAAACCTCCAATTAGAACAATATCACCTGGAAGAGTTTATAGAAATGAAGATATTTCTGCAAGATCTCATTGTTTTTTTCATCAAATTGAAGGCTTGTACATTGATAAAAATGTTTCATTTGTTGACCTTAAACAAACTTTAATTTATTTCACGAAAGAACTATTTGGAAAAAATAAAATAAGATTGAGACCCTCATATTTTCCTTTTACCGAGCCTAGTGCTGAGCTAGACATTTACTGGGGACTTGAAACAGAAACTGATTACAGAATAACTAAAGGTACTGGATGGTTAGAAATTTTAGGATGTGGAATGGTTGATCCTAATGTTTTAAAGAATTGTAATATTGATCCAAATGAATATTCTGGATACGCTTTCGGTCTAGGTCTTGAAAGGATTACAATGCTTTTATATCAAATTGATGATATAAGAACATTATATGAAAATGACATAAGATTTTTAAGTCAGTTTAGCAAATCAATATAACTTATTAGCTAAATCCATTATTGTTTTTTTTGGATTAGCAAGCTCATAAAGAATAGTGTAAGTTGCATTAATATATATGCATTCAATATTTAGTTTTTTTGCTATTTCATAAGCATTTTTAGCAGCATAATATCCTTCCACAATCATTGACATTTCAGACATAGCAGATTTAACAGAGTAACCTTTACCTAACATATTTCCGAATGTTCTATTTCTACTAAAAGTTGAGTAAGTTGTAACTAATAAATCTCCAAAGTATGCAGAATGATTAAGATCTCTATTTGTTTTATTTTTAATTGTTGTGATAAAGAGCCTAAGTTCCTTAGCGCAATGACTTATTAGTACACTTAGAAAATTATCTCCATATCCTAAACCATGACAAATACCAACAAGGAGCGAATAAACATTCTTAATTGTTGCAGAATATTCAATTCCAATTAAATCATCAGAAAAAGAAGTTTTAATATAATTTGTTGATAGTTTTTCAGAAACAAATTTTCCTAAATTCATTGTGTTTGTCCCAACAGTTAAGTATGAAAGTTTTTCTTGGGCTACTTCTTCGGCATGACATGGCCCACTGATAATTCCAATTTTTTCATAAGGCACATTGAATTCTTTGTTGAAATGTTCAGAAATGACTAATTGAGAAATTGGAATAACACCTTTTGATGCAGAGATTATATACTTCCCCTTTAATTTTTCTTTAAAATCTTTAAAAGTTTTATGTATAAATGGACTTGGAGTTGCAATAACAAGTAGGTCTGAGTTGTCTATGATTTTTTCAATCTCAGAATAAAGTGTAATTTTTTTTATATTAAGCTGAACATGTCTTAAATATTTTGTATTTCTTTTTTTAAGCTGAATATTCTTGATAAGATCAGAATCGCGTATAAACCAATTTAGTTTTTCAGTGTTTTCAAGAAAAATTTTCACTAGGGCTGTTCCCCAGCTTCCTCCTCCAATAACAGCTATATCATTTAATTTATTCACTTTAACAATTACTTAATATTTGAAAAAACAAATTTAAACTAAATTTATTATGTTAATTTCTCAAGGTTTGCTTAATAACACCCTAACTAGGTTATTTTTTTAAAATGAAAGTAAAACTAATATTAAACTAATCTCATAAAAAAAGAAAATTCTAAAGTGTTTCTTTCTTATATCACTTTCTTTGTTATGCATATGCCACCCAACGATTGCTGAAATGAATGCAATAATTGTATAAGTAAATTCTTTTGAAAGAATTTTCTCACCAATTAGAACTAAGGCTAAATAGGATGAAATTTTAAAAAATAAAAAAATCAAACCAAACACTGACATTCTGAAATCTGTAATAGAATATTCTTTGCTTTTGATAAACTTGTACAGGGATGCTAATGTTATATAAGATAGAATTGCTATTGAAGCTATTTTTAATAAATCATTAGCATAGAGAAGATACATACTCATTAGAAAGAGGCAGAAATTAATTGTTGAGTGTATTTTTTAGGATTGTTTATCACCTTTTCTGTTTCTCTATTATCTAATATTAATCCATTTTTTAATACAATAATCCTATCTGAAATTGATTGAATAAGCGAAATATCATGAGAAATAAAAATTAAACTTAGTGACATTTTTTTCTTAATCTTAAGTAAAAGCTCAAGAATTAATTTTTGAATATTTTTATCAAGAGCTGATACACATTCATCACAAATCAAAACTTTTGGAGATATAGAAATAGCCCTTGCAATAACAACTCTTTGCCTCTCGCCCCCAGAAAGCTCAGACGGAAGTTTGTTATGAAGTTTTGAGTTTAAATTTACACTTTCAAGAATAGAAGTTGCTCGTTCCTTTAAATCTTTCTTAGCTGTTATTTTATGAAATTTAAGTACTTCAATAATTTGATTTATTACTTTTAACGAGGGGTCAAGAGAAGAATAAGGATCTTGAAAAATGACTTGTATTTTTTTACTTAGATCAGTGCTGTTAAAGTCTTTAATATTGTCTGTATTAAAATAAATATTGCCTGTATAATTTCTATAAATATTCAAAATACATCTGGCGATAGATGTCTTTCCAGAGCCAGATTCTCCAATAATGCCTAAAACCTCATTTCTTTTAAGATTAAAGTTAATTTCACTGAGAATTTTAGAATCATTAATCTCTAAATTTAGTTTTTCAATTATCAGAAGATTTTTAGTTGAAGGCTCATTCTTAGATTTATTAACAATCGGTTTAAAATTAAGATCAATTAGATTTTTAGTATAGTTGTTTTTTGGCGACTTAAACACATCGTTTGTATTCCCTTTTTCAACTAATTTCCCATTCTTTAAAAAAACAACTTCATCACATATTTTATGAATTAGTTTCAGGTTATGAGAAATAAAAATCATACTTAGTTCAAATTCTTTTTTTAGATCTAAAAGAAGCTCAATTATTTCTTTTTTTATAAGTGCATCAAGCGAGGATGTTGCCTCATCACATATTATAATTTTTGAATTTTTTACAATCATCATTGCAATCATAATCCTTTGTTTTTGTCCTCCACTAAGTTCGTGGGGATATCTATTAAGTATTTCCTTTGGATTAGAAAATTTTACTTTTTTAAGAATTTCACTAAAAAATTCTTCTGACGATTTTTGATTCAAAACTTCTAACATTTGATCACCGCACTTCATGCTGGGGTTTAGATAGCTGGAGGGATCTTGAAAAATTATTCCAATATCCTTTTTAAGAAAATCTCTAAATTGATTTGAATCATAGCTTGTTATATTGTCTCCATCATATATAATATTTCCAATTTGTTTTAAGCCTTTATATTTTAAAATATTTAATATCGAAAGTGCAGTTAAAGATTTACCACTGCCAGATTCTCCGACAATTCCAAGAATTGAATATTTTTTTAGACTGAAGCTAATATTTTCTAAAAGTTTGTTGTAGTTTGAAAAAACACTTAAATTATTGATCTCAAGAATTGGTGCTATCTTTTTCCTCATTGTAGTTTTTTAATTTTTAATAAATATTATTTAAAATATTTAATGACTCTGATATGTATATATTAAAATCACTTGAGCTATTGTTAAAGTCATCACCTTTACTTTTTTTTCTTCCTAATCTGACTATAATCAAATTCTTACTAGGAATAACGATAACATATTGACCTTGATGTCCTCTAAGTGAAAAAAAGTTAACATTATTTTTTTCTCCCATCCAAAGTCCATATCCATATATTGGTTTTGATTTAAATTTTGGCTTTAATGACAGAGCTATTGATGCACTGTCAATCAATTTTTTGTTATTAATTTCACCGAAATTTTTATAGATTAATCCGACTTTAGCAAAATCTCTAGCGTTAGAACTTAAACAACAATATGCTTTAACCATATTTTTTTCCTCGCTGTCAATCATCCACAAAGCATCGTTTTTGGCTCCCATGGGATTCCAAAGCCATTTGAATGTAAGATTTTGAATTGTTGATTTATTTGCCTTTTCTATAGCCATTGCTAGTAATTGAGTATCACCACTTAAATATTCAAATTTTTTTCCTGAACTACCACTAAATTTGGAATTCATCATTAGCCTATTGATATCTTTAGTAACATAAGCCTGAGCAGTAATACCCATCAAATCCTTGTAATTTTCTTCCCATATAAGACCTGATGACATCGTTGATAAATCACCAAGAGTTACATTACCTCCATTGCTATCATTGAAAACAGGAAAGTAATCTGTCAGCTTTGAATTTAAACTTGGAATGGTCCCTTCTTCAATACTTTTAAATAGCAAAAAAGATATGACAGTTTTTGACATTGAAAATGAATTGGTCATAGAATTTTCATCATACCCAAGAAAATAATCTTCTTTAATAATTGAATCATTTTTTATTATTAAAAAAGCAACAGTTTGGTTCTTACTATGAATTGAGTCTAAGGTTTTTGAACTTCCAATTTCATTATATAATTTATGTTTAGGCCACTTGAACGTGTTGTCACTTTTGTTTATTGTTACATTTTCAAAAAACTTATAATCATCAATTGAAGCCTCGGTGCTCATAGATTTGGTTACCAAAGAAATCATACTTTTAAAATCATCAAGATATTGAAATTTAGATTTTATCGTTATAATAAAAATTGTGAGAATAAAAGTCAATATAAGTATAGTAAATAGCTTACTTTTTTTCATATCTAATATTATTAAATATAATATTTAATTCTTATTGACTAATTTAGTTTAATTCATCTATGAAAAAACCTTTCTTTTATTTGAGAACTAGAATCTTTTTGGTGATGATTCTTCTTGTTTTTATTTCTTTTTTATTAATAGGTTTGTCAACAAACTTTCAAATTTTAGAAAGCTCAAATTACTATCATGAGTTGAGGTTAGAAAGAAAAGAAGCTCAGCTACAAAAAGCCATTTCTTTTGAGTTAGAGGAGTCAAAAATGATTGATGCTCAAAGTGTTTTTAAAAATGAACTGAACAAAATAGCAATGATCCAAAACATCTCCTTTAATATATACAACTTGGATGGAAGTATTTTACATGTTGTATCTAATATCAGAGAAAATGAAGATGAAAGTAATTACCAGTTTCCAAGTATTGAAAGGATTGATAGCTCAATATTGAATAAAATTATATCATCTGAAAAGTTTAAGTATGTTGATATAATAAAAGCAGATGATCTAAATTTAAGACAATCCTACTCTTATATTTTTGACAATAGTAATAATCCTATTTGGATTTTAAATCTCCCATACTTTGATGACGACAACTTAAATTCTTATGAGATTAGGTCTTTTATTTTTAATATAATTCAAGTTTATTTACTCCTATTCGTATTAGCCATTATCATTTCTTATTTTATCTCAAGCTATATTACAAGCCCGGTATCTCAGATTGCATATATGATGAAAAGATTAACAATTGATAAGTCTAATAAAAAAATTGATCTTGATGTTAATAGCAGAGAAATGCATTCGCTTTTACAGTCTTATAATGAAATGGTTGATCAGATTGACAACAACGTTAAAGAACTTGCAAAGAATCAAAGAGAATTAGCATGGAGAGAAATGGCTAAGCAGGTTGCACATGAAATAAAAAATCCATTGACCCCCATGAAGTTAAGTGTTCAAAATTTTAAACTAAAATTTGATCCAAATGATCCAAGTATCAATGCTAAACTAGAGGATTTTAGTAAAACTCTAGTTCAGCAAATTGATGTACTAAGTTCAATTGCAACAGCCTTTTCGAGTTTTGCTGAATTTCCTGATCAGAAAAATGAATTGATAGACTTTGCTAAAGAGATTCAATTGTGCTTGGAAATATTTAAAGATTATAATATAAAATTTGTTAAACCAAAGGAGAAAATTAAAGGTAATTTTGACAAATCAAATCTAGTTAGAATAGTAACTAATCTTGTAAAAAATTCTATTCAAGCAACTTCAGAATTAGATAATCCAAATATCGAAATAGAATTAAAAAAGATTAAAAATAATGTAGAGTTAAAAATTAACGATAATGGATCTGGAATACCAACTTCCCTTAAAGAAAAGATTTTTGAGCCAAACTTTACAACCAAAAATAAAGGAACAGGTCTTGGTCTTAGTATTATTAAAAAATTGATTGATAGCTATAACGGAAAAATTAGCTTCACATCAAAATCTGGAAAAACGGAATTTAAAATTACAATTCCAATCACCTAGCAATACTCATCGTATGCCTGAGTTAAATTTTCAGCAATGATGTCAGAATCTCTTCCTTCAATATGATGTCTTTCTAGCATGTGAACCAATTCTCCATTTTTGAAAAGTGCTATGCTTGGTGATGATGGCGGGAAGGGAAACATTAATTCTCTTGCAGCATTTGTTGCTTCAGTATCAACACCTGCAAAAACAGTATATAAGTTTTTGGGTATTGAACTATTTTTTAATGATTTTAAAACGCCAGGTCTTGCGTTAGCAGCAGCACAACCACAAACTGAATTAATAACAATTAGTGATGAGTCATTTTGTATTAAATCTTTAATATTGTCATTATTTTTAAGTTCAGTAAAACCATTGTTTGTTAGTTCTTGTTTCATGGGTAATACAACGTGATCTGGATACATAGTTTTTTTTTCAAATATACTAAAGAACTATTAAAATCACTTTGTATTTTTAACCTT
>Ga0160422_10000168_pt1 | contig 37338 bp, 30 predicted proteins | sample Fk160mmetaG_FD_108192 | JGI IMG/M metagenome (GOLD analysis project Ga0160422, IMG submission 108192) | Marine microbial communities from the Central Pacific Ocean - Fk160115 60m metaG | ecosystem: Environmental > Aquatic > Marine > Oceanic > Photic zone | place: The Central Pacific Ocean... | reverse complement strand
TTGCGGCGATGGAAGGCCGCAAATTCCTGAAGCAGCCGGTCGGCGTGAATGCCGGCAGATTCAATTGTGGCGAGGCTGGTCTCTTTGTGATTTTGGATGCGGTATGACAAAGTGAGCGTATCTCCAACGGCAGTTTCAATGGCTCGTCCCGCCCGTCCGCTGCCGCCCTGTTCGTAGGTCATGCCAATCGCACCTTGAAACATGGGCCACGTATCGCCATAAGAGGGGTACAGCAAGTCAAACACCTCTCGGGTGAAATACAAGGCACCCCTTTGGTCGAAGTATTTGGCATTGTTTGCGCCGATATGTCCTTGACATTCTCGCTGCCAAGGGGTGATGATCTTATGGTAAGGTTCTGCTGCCGGGGCAAAGTAGTAGGGGCTATTGACGCCTTGTTCATGGAAATCCACGTGCACTTGCGGGTGCCAAGACCGATAAAAAGCAGTTCTCGCTCGGGTTTCGCGTTGCGTTTGCCACGCCAAATCTCGATTCATGTCAAAGAGGTAGTGATTTGAACGACCTCCTGGCCATGGCTCGTCATGCTCCCAAGCTTGTGGATCGGTGTTCGGACGTGACGCACTGGATTGGTCTTGGAAGTGCACATAGCGATCTCGCCCATCGGGATTGACGCAAGGGTCAATCACCACGACAGTGCCATTCAAAAGCTGCGCATGGGTTGTCGCAAGAGCTTCTATTGTGGCCATGGCCGCCTCAGTGCACACGGCTTCATTGCCATGAACGTTGTAGCTGAGATACACCCACGCCACACGCTCACCGCCGTCCATGCCGTCATTTACACGTCGCATGTTGTCAGCCTTGAGCTCGTCAAGTTGACTCATGTTGTCCGGGGAGGACATGATCAACCCCAACAGAGGACGGCCTTCTGTTGTAAGTCCATATTCTTGGAGCTGCCAATGAGGCATGACTTTCGCCATGTGCTGAACGTAATCCACCATGGAGTGGTGTCGCGTGAAGGACTCGCCCAATTCGTGACCGAGAATGGGGGTTGGGGAAGTTTGTGCCTCGATTGACGAAATCAGGACGAGAAAACTGGCAAAACACGCAAGAAAAGAACGGTGTGGCATGATCATGGTCAAATATCGGCAGTGCATCTCGGATGACGCTTGATGGAAAGCATGTAAATCCTTGGGCTTGTCCATGACGACAAGACCGCTGCGGCATGCATAAAAATGGGACTCATTTGCGCTTCAAAAGAAGACAAAAGCATGAATGAGGAGGGCATTTTGTGAAAATGTGAAGAGAAAATGGGGATTTGAAATGCTGGTTTTAAGTGGTTTGCGCAAAAAAAATGAGCAAAACACAGGCAAATCACTCCATTTTTTAACGCACTGAAAATCAGCATTGACGGGGGAGGGAGTGGGTTGTTCACGATGCAGTGTGAATGGATTGGGCGTGTGTAAAAAAGACACGATGGATGTGGACGCCAGATTTGCATCAGTCCAAACCCTAAAACCCTAACATCATGGACAATGTGTTCAAATTCATGGGTGGCTTCTTTTCAAGCCTTACCCAACTCTTGATCGGTTTTGCGGCACTTGCCGTAGTAACTGAGGTGGTCTTCGGAGCTGAAATGTTTCCAGGCATGACCGTGGTCGACAATTTGACCTCGCTCATCACAACCCTCGGAAATGGTGGATTTGTGGGTCTCGTGGCCCTCTTGATCCTCTGGAACATTCTCACGAAGAAGTAAGTGATGTAGTGGAAGGCGCGGTTGCTCATCACAAGTGACCGCGTCTTCACTTTCACCCTTGCTGTTTTTTACCAAACTCCATGGAAAAGCAAATTACAGCGGCAGTCCTCGTACTCAGCATTGCTGGGTTGGGGTACCTCAAAGCGCAACAGATGGAGCGCATGGAGGCACAAGCTGAACGTGATGCTGATGCTCAAGTCACCGCAGCGAATGAAGCTAGCCGCGTTCAATTCGAAGTTCCTCACGACCGCGATGCATCCACAGATGACATGAACATCGTCCTCGATGGCGTGGCTTCTTTTGATGCAGAGATGGACTCCATTTCATTTTCGTGGGTCCAAACCGAAGGACCAGAAGTGAGCCTCTCTGAAGATGAGCTCGGACGATCTTCATTCCGAGCCGTCCCAGGTAAATACACATTTGAACTGACCGTGACTGACGCCTATGGTGCTGCCTCGAGTCAGGAAGCCCGCGTGAATGTCGCATCTGAACCGAATACTGCTCCCGAAGTCCGCATGTCCGTATACTCCGAAAAGGCAGATAAATGAAAACAAAGAACTCTTAGAACAGGTTCTTGCAATCAGAGGAGCGCGCCCAGGGATGGGCGCGTTTTTTTGTGCCTGTGGCCTTGTCATGTGGCATCTTTGCAACATGGCAATCTTGGAACAGCGCATGGAAGCTTCAGCATTTTTGGAGGCGGCTCGGAAGAGCGTTGTGCTGGATGTTCGCAGTCCAAGTGAATTCGCGCAAGGCCATTTGCCGGGCGCACTTTCTTTTCCCTTGTTTTTGGATGAGGAGCGCGCTGCCGTGGGTACGATCTACAAAAAGGTCGGAAAAGCGGAAGCCATTGACGAAGGGTTGGGTTTTGTCGCTCCCAAGCTCCGATCCCTTGCTGCCCGCGCACGAGAACTTTTTCACGGCCAAGAACAGCGCAAGCCATTGCTGGTGTATTGTTGGCGTGGTGGAATGCGTTCCGAAAGCGTGGATTGGCTCCTGAGAACCGCAGACATCGCTACGGCCAGATGTAACGGAGGATACAAGGCCTGTAAAAGGCATTTCAACCACATCCTCGCCCAGGACCGTCCCTATGTTGTGATTGGTGGGATGACAGGTTCTGCAAAAACGGAAGTGATCCGAGCACTGCACAGTCAAAAGGCCAAAACCCTGGACCTAGAGGGCTTTGCGAAGCATTTTGGGTCTGCGTTTGGCAATCTGGATGACCATGCCCAGCCGAGTACGGAACATTTCACCAACCTTTTGGCGTGGGAGCTTATGGCACTTGATCTCGACGGTGCATCGGGTCCCATTTGGGTCGAAAACGAAAGCAGGCAGATTGGAAAAATTCACGTGCCAGAAATGTTTCACAAACATCTTCGTCACGCCCCAGTGCTGGAGCTCGAGAGGACAGAGGCAGATCGCATTGCCCACTTGATGTCCATGTATGGCAAAGCGTCACGAAAGTCTTTGATTGATGCATTTGAGCGAATTCGGTCCAAGCTTGGCGGACAGCATACTCAAAGTGCTGTGGAACTGGTGGAAGTGGGGGATTTGGCCTCCGCAGCACGCATTGCTCTTGTGTACTACGACAAGACCTACCGCCACGGCCTTGACCGGCACCACCTCACGCGTGCGGTTGATGCACGCGGACTTCAACCGGATGCCGTCGCGACCTTGTGTCGACGCATCCACAACGATTGGAACCCATGGCAACTTCCTCAGACGTCAAATTGACCCAATACTCCCACGGAGCGGGTTGCGGATGTAAAATTGCGCCCGCAGTCCTCAGCACCATGCTCAAGGGCATGAAGGAGGGACCCTTGCATCCAGACCTGTTGGTGGGCAACAACACGAATGACGATGCGGCTGTGGTGAATCTTGGTGATGGGACGGGCATCATCAGCACCACGGACTTTTTTATGCCGATCGTAGACGATCCACATACGTTTGGTCGAATCGCGGCGGCCAATGCCATCAGTGACATTTATGCCATGGGAGGAACACCCCTCGTGGCCATTGCCATTTTTGGATGGCCCATTGACAAACTCACAGAAGAGGTTGCGGGGCGAGTCTTGGAGGGTGGTCGAAGCATTTGTGAGGAAGCTGGAATCCCCTTGGCAGGTGGACACAGCATCGATTGCCCTGAGCCGATATTTGGTTTGGCAGTTACCGGTCGCGTTCCGTTGGAGCAACTTCAAAAAAACGCTGCAGCTCAGCCTGGTGACATTCTCTTTCTTACCAAACCTCTGGGCGTTGGAATCATCACCACGACTCAAAAACGCGGCAATGTAGACCCTGTGCATCTGGCCGCGGCGGTTCACAGCATGCAAACGTTGAATTCGGTGGGAGCGGAACTCTCGGCGATTCCGGGTGTGCATGCCATGACAGACGTCACTGGATTTGGCCTGATGGGACACCTTTTGGAGATGTGTCAGGGCAGCAATACCAAGGCTGAGATCTACGGTGACCAAGTCCAAACCTTTGAGGGTGTTCCTCAATACCATGCCATGGGAATGGTGCCCGGGGGGACCCATAGAAATTTCTCAAGCTATGGCCGTCACCTCGATTTGCCATCGGGTTACCTCCGAGATTTGTTGTGTGACCCTCAAACCTCAGGAGGCCTTCTCGTTGCTGTGGCTCCGGAGCATGCTCCTGTTGTTCAAAGGTTACTTGCTGAGAAAGGAATGCCAGATGCTGCCATTGGTCGCATGCTAGACGACGAAGATTCCCAGTCGCGGGAATCCATCGTTTCCTATCAAAAGAGGAGAGACTGTTAAGTGCCCGTCGCGCGCAATTTGGCGGGTGCCCAGTGGTCGAGTAAAATCATGTGGGGGACTGTCCCTGCAAGAAGCAAAGCCCAAGCCCAACGTACGTCAATCCAACCTTCGTAGGCGGCCCATCCAACAACCAAAAGTCCAGCCAATGCGGCGAGGGTAAAGGGAATGGCGAGGATGTAATAGGTCCAAAAAGCTTTGGTCACATTTTGGTGGTGAAGGAATTCAGCGCGCCACGAATCAGCGGCATGGCCCAAGCAGAAATAGGCAGTGAAGGCCCAAAGCAATTCGGCGGAGGACGCGAGCATCCACATGGCCACGACCCAAGCAGCTTCACGGAGCAATCTTGCACTCATACGTCTCCCGTTGGGGGCACGATTCCATGCAAGAGCCGCGGCGATCGTCCAAATGAGTTTCATCCAGGCCGTTCCGACATCCAAAGTCACGAGCAAATGCGTGGCCTGAGCCTCATTCAGCCACATGCGCAGGACGTCCATGGAGGGATCGTGCTGAGTCCCCATCAAGGTGCCAAGCAGGACCGCACCGAGTGCAAATCCGCGAACACGGTCCAAGATTTCAAGACTGCGAATTTCCACATGGCTCTGTCCAAAATGCCAGGAAGCCAAGGCCAAAAATGCCCATGTAGCCAATGTGGGTACCGTGAGAAATAGTCCGACAAATGCGCCAAGTCCGAGCAAGTATGGAAACACAAATCGCCACGGGGCGCTGCGCTCATTGCGGCCAAGTGCGTGGTGATAGGTGATGTGATCCACGGCACCGTGCGGCAAGCCCAAGCCTACGAAGAGAAGGCCAGCAATCGTCCACGTCAACCAAGATTCTGTGGACATCCATGGTCCCAAAACGGCACAAATCACCACCAGACTTGGTGCAAACCAACGATGGCTTAAATATGGAAGGGCAGCGTTCATGATTCATCCAGTCAACGTGCAAGCAAGTGCTGATGTTGCGTGTTGTATTTAGATTAAAAAAGGATAGAAAAAGGGCCGGAAACTTGGTGCTTCCGGCCCTTCACAGGTCACGATTTCAGGTTAGAGGGTACAGGCGATCACTTGTCGCTAACAGCGAGAGCGTAAATCACCAATCCGAAACCGATTTTGTTGATGGCGTCACCGATGTTATAGATAACGTCCATGTCGAGCGCTCCGTTGAGGAACGAGTACCATTGGCCTTCGCCAGTACCCACCATGTAACCGATGGGGTAAATGGCCCAACCAATCAGAACGAACTTGCACAAGATGTTGTGTGCGTTTTGAACTGCTGGTGTTGACGCGTTGGCGAGTTGCTTCGCTTCACCAGCGAAGATGAGATAAACAATGTAGAAGTAAGCTATTCCTGAGAACAAGCCCCACAACCACGCAGAGTCACGGTAAACCGCCTCACCAAAGTATCCTGTCACCAACATCACGACTGATGCACCAATCAATTTCCAAAGGAGGTCAGTCTTGGCTCCAGCAGCTTTCAAGATGAGGTAGAATTCGACGCACATCAGGGGTACTGTGAGCGTCCAGTCGACGTAGCGGAAGAACGTTGGTGATTCACCCACGCTGGCCCAGTAGTCGCGCATGTAGAAGTAGTGAACGGCAGCGATGAAAGTGATCAAGCCGCTCACGAGGAGTGAAGTTTTCCACTTGCCCTCAACGGAGCTCATGGAAAGGAAGAAAAATGCCGAAGCGGCCATCATGGCCATACAACCCACGAAAAACGTGAATCCGACATAATCGTTCGTTGCCATGGGCTGCATGGCGGAGAGAATGGTAGAAATCATTACTTAAGTTTTGATTAGAACATAGAAACGTGTCCTGTGAACAGTACGATAACCGCAAACATATCTCTTTGTTCGAATAATTTTCACTTTTGTTAGCAATAAGATTGCGCTTTAAGCCATAAAACCGAGTGTTTATGCCCGTTTTGGAGGCAAAAAGAAATTCACTTTCAAACTGTTAACATGTTGCTGATTACAATCATTCTACAGACATTAAAAATGTATGTAAGCAGTGAGTAGGGATTACAATAACGGTGTAAAAGGAACCTGAAAGGCGGGTGACTCCAATGAGCCCCATGATGTCCTGAACACCATAAGCGCCGGCTTTGTCCATGGGAGACCCCGAAGCAACGTAAGTTTTGATGAAGTCATCAGACAACTCATCGACATCTACATCACAAACATCAAGCGTGCTTTGAATTCCTGATTCCAAAGTTGTCACGGCAACAGCAGAGGCAACAGTATGTGTTTCTCCGCTGAGTGCGCGGAGCATGCGACAAGCATCTTCCTCATCTCGAGGCTTTTCTAAAACCTTACCACCCAACACAACCACCGTATCTCCAGTGATGAGAATGTCTTTGGGTTTGAGAATGTCTCGATAAGCCTCAGCTTTTTTTCGCGCGACGAACTCAGCAACAGCGACTCCCTCGATTTCTTGAGGCCAAGATTCATCCACGTCCTTGGCAATGGATTCGACATTCAATCCAAGCATGGCAACGAGCTCACGCCGGCGAGGGCTTTGGCTTGCGAGGACAATGCGACGTTCTTGGAGGTGGGGATACATCACGGTTGTGAAATGTTGGATTTGCGTGCAAAAGTAGCGTGTCAAGACAGGCCGTCCGGCAATCGGAGGCAATACCTTTGCCGCCATGCAAGAAAGCATACTCATCCTCGATTTTGGGTCTCAATACACGCAACTCATCGCAAGGCGCATACGAGAATTGAATGTGTACTCAGAAATCATTCCATGGAATGCGTTTGAGAAGGTTCCAGAAAATTGTTGTGGTGTGGTCCTTTCGGGCAGTCCTTTTAGCGTTCGCGATGAGGAGGCGCCTCAGCCCTCCCTCGAAGCCATTGTCGGTCACTTGCCCTTGCTTGGTGTGTGCTATGGAGCGCAATACTTGGCGACTTTGAATGGCGGCAAGGTTGAAGCGAGCGAATCGCGTGAATACGGGCGTGCCAATCTCACAGCGTTCAATGATGCCGATCCTTTGTTGGTAGGCATGTCTCAGGATTCCCAAGTTTGGATGAGTCATGGTGATACCATACTCGACATAGGGCAGGGATATGAAAAAATCTGCAGCACTTCTGACGTGAACTTTGCTGGTTTTCGCGATGCGAGTCAGCAGGTATGGGGCATTCAGTTTCATCCTGAAGTTTGGCACAGTACGGAGGGCCCCACTCTATTAAAGAACTTTGTCATGGACATTTGTGGTTGCAAAGGGGCTTGGACACCCGACAACTTCGTGGATGCTGCCGTGACGAAGATGCAATCCATGATTGGGAAAGATGACCGCGTCATTCTTGGTTTAAGTGGAGGCGTAGATTCGACAGTGGCTGCTGAGCTTTTGAATCGTGCAATTGGCGACCGTTTGCACTGCATTTTTGTAGACAACGGGTTGTTGCGAAAGAATGAATTTGAGCAAGTCCTAGAGGATTACCATGATATGGGACTCAATGTCCGAGGTGTTCGGGCCGGCGAGCGATTCCTGGAGGCATTGGCAGGAGAATCTGAACCAGAAGCCAAGCGCAAGGCCATTGGTCGTGTTTTCATTGAGGTTTTCGATGAAGCCTCGAATCAGGTTGACGGCGCCAAATGGTTGGGACAGGGAACAATCTACCCTGATGTGATTGAATCAGTGAGTGCCACCGGTGGACCTTCCGCAACCATCAAGAGTCACCACAATGTGGGGGGACTGCCCGATTTCATGAAGCTCGAAGTGATCGAACCACTTCGCTTGCTTTTCAAGGATGAGGTTCGTCGTGTCGGTCGTGCCCTGGGCATCAAGTCGCGCATTTTGGCACGTCACCCTTTTCCAGGTCCAGGCTTGGCCATTCGCATCCTCGGGGACATTACTGCGGAAAAGGTGCGAGTGTTGCAGGAAGTGGACCACATCTGGATCGAAGGCCTTCGCGAGGCAGGCCTGTACGACGATGTTTGGCAAGCAGGGGCAATCCTCTTGCCAGTCCAAAGCGTGGGTGTCATGGGCGATGAAAGAACTTATGAAAATGCAGTTGCCCTGCGCGCGGTGAGCAGCACGGACGGCATGACTGCTGATTGGTGTCACCTGCCTTATGATTTCTTGGCCAAAGTCAGCAACGACATCATCAACAAGGTACATGGGGTAAACCGCGTTGTTTACGACATTAGTTCTAAGCCACCCGCGACCATCGAATGGGAATAATCACAACATCTTCTCTGCGCATGCCTTTTGGCGTCACAACATGTGTGTTGACATTGACGGTTGTTTTTGGTCTTTCACGGTCACCATCACCTGTCGTAGCGCAAACTTGGAGCTATTCACAAGCAGATTCTGTTTTCGTTGATACGCTTGACGTGTTGGTATTGCTTCCTTTTGGACTGCAGGTGGACACGTTGCCAGGTGGTTTTTTGCCGCGCAAGTCAGTTCGATTGCGTGAAATTGCCCTCGAAACGTTGCACGGACTTGAGGCTGCGGCCAGGGAACTGGCAGAAGCGGGACTGCCCATGCGATTGAACGTTGTTGATGAAGTTCCTGATTCTTCAGGTCAATCCCAATTCAACAACCTCGACATTGCCAAAAGTGATTTGGTCATCGGTCCTTTAATGCGTGAAAACGTGGGCCTTGCTGCACCTCGAATTGATCGTTTTGGTCGCGAGCACTTGCTTTTGACTGAGCAGCCCAGTCGGTATGTAGAGCGCGGAATGGCAGTTCGGCAATCGGTGGCTTCGGAAATTGCAGCGTCGGAGTTGTTGGCCAGTTTGGTGGCCTCGCAACACGATACGGATCACGTCATGCTCGTGGTTACAGAGGCCGCTGATGCTGCACTTGAAGGAGCATTCTTAGCGAAGTTCAACGAGATTCAACGCGGCAAATGGCAAATGCCCAAGGATTCTTTGAGGTATGCATTGCTCGACACCATCCAAGGAGATTCGAGGTCAGTGGGGAAGCTTGCCGATCACATCTCTCCATATGAACGCAATGTCTTGGTGTCTGTGGCGGGTCGAAGTGCAAGATCGATGTGGGCTGCACTGCAAACTGAGCTTCAGATGAACGACAGTTCTGACTTTGTGCTGTTCGCACATCCGGAGTTGGCCGAGATGCCTTTTGTGGAGGGCCAATTGATGGAAAAGTGGCGTTTGACCCTTCCGCGCACCAACCAAATTGAATGGCAGGACACCTTGCGATGGTCTGGTTTGGAGGATTTTCGCGTCAGAATGGCGTCAGAACCTGGGAAATACGCAACGCTCGCACACGATGCTTTGCTGGACGCAGGAATGCGTCGACACCCCTGGCTGAATGTTGTACAGTGGGCGAATCAGATGGTATGGCAAGCCTCTGAAAAAAGCGGTGCTTGGGTTAATGTGTCTTGGGCGTTGAAGAGATTTTCAGATTTGCAGTGGATGCCGTTGGACAGTTGCGATCCCGTTCCGCCATTTGTACCCCGAATGTTCTACACGGAAGAGGACAGTTTGATTCCAGTTCCTCACAAATACCAACATTTGTTTCCCGAGGAGTACCCCGATGCACTGGTTCCACACCAAACCCCATGAATCAAGAACGTCTTAATACGCTGGCGCAGGACTTTCGTGACTTGCAAGATCGAATTGTTCGCGGCATCGAAGCGGTAGAAGCGGAGCACGCGGGATTGACTTTTGTTGACGACAATTGGGATCGACCCGGCGGGGGGGGAGGAAGGACACGTGTTTTGACCGGCGGCCAAGTCTGGGAGCGCGGAGGGGTGAATTTCAGTCAAGTTGAGGGAGAAGCATCTCCTGCATTGAAGGCCCAAATGCAGACAAATGCAGACCGATTCTGGGCGGCGGGAGTGAGTTTGGTTTTGCACCCCAACAATCCGCATGTACCCATTGTCCACATGAATGTGCGGCATTTCGCATTGAGCGATGGTACGAGTTGGTTCGGTGGTGGGATTGACATGACCCCCCATTACGTAAACCCAAAGGAGGCAACGCAATTTCATCGCGCGTTGAAGAAAGCGTGTAACGCTCACCGCTGTGCGGACTACCATCAATTTAAATTAGAAGCTGACGATTACTTTTTCGTGCCGCATCGTCAAGAGACCCGTGGGGTGGGGGGCATTTTCTTTGATCATCTTGGTCGCGAGGGTATGTCTCAGACAGAGTGGCAAGCGAACAAGGATTTTGTCTTTGCGGTTGGAGATGCATTTCTTCCTGCATATCTGCCCTTGGTCCATGCGAATGTGAAGCGTCCCTTCTCCTCGCAAGAGCGTGAGTGGCAATTGCATCGCCGCGGCCGATATGTTGAGTTCAACCTGGTTTGGGATCGAGGCACACGTTTTGGATTGGTTTCCAATGGCAGAACAGAAAGCATTTTGATGAGTTTGCCACCTCAGGTCAAGTGGACGTATGACCTAGAGGCAGGGCCAAAGGAGCAGGACACGCTGGATTGGCTAAAAAAGGGCATTGATTGGGCCGGAACTCCTGAAAAGCCCTAAACCAGTATCGACTTTGTCGAGTTAAAGCCGGTTGTCGATGAGGTCAACACCTGGATGCTTGTCCGCTGGAAACGTGAACATTCCAGGGCGGACTTCCAAAGAAGTGGAAAACGTCTTTACCGTGTAGGTGACGTCGCTCCCCTCGCGCCCCTTCATTACGATTTGGACCACTTCCAGTGCTTTGTCATCCACAAAAAGTTTCAAAGTATGGAAAGGCTTTTCTGTACTGGCATAAAGATTGATTTGAGCGCAGTCGCGACCAGAAACCTGGGACCGTCCAATCCACTCTCGACGAAAATCGTTTTCCCACACTGTAAACAGCTTGGAAGGATCCATGCCCTCTTCCTTCATGGTCTCCGTATCATCGATGTAGCACTCATTCATTTCAGGCTCAAATGTCCATACTGTTTCTCCATCGCAGTAAATGAGGTAGTCGCCCAAATCGAGGCGAAAGCGGTCGCCTTCGATTTGGATCGTACCGTCCTGCATCAATTCGAAGTCATTTTTGAGATCAACCAAAGTGCTGGTGTAGGCGATTTCATAAGCCTTGTAGCTTTGGGCCTTGTCGCTGAGTTTCGTGAGCAGCACATCTGGGTCCTGCGCAAGGGTAGGGGAAAAGAAGAAGAGGCCGCCGATGAGGGCGAGAAGGAAGGATGTGGTCTGACACATGATGCAAATTTACTCGGTTGTTGCCGAGCTTGATTGCAACAATTGTTCCAAACTTGCTTCATCGGGCACCAAAACTTTGCGGGCCTTGCTTCCTTCAAAAGGGCCAATGATGCCTGCAGTCTCCAATTGGTCGATCAATCGACCTGCTCGATTGTACCCCAGCTTAAGCTTGCGTTGCAACAATGAGGTCGATCCCTGTTGGTGCATGACCAACACTCGTGCGGCCTCTTCGAACATGGGGTCCCGATCCTCCGCAGCGATGCTTCCACTCGATTCACTAGACTCAGCGGGCGGTGGTGGCAATTCGTAAGGCGTGGGATATCCTTGCTGTGATCCAATGTATTCGCAGATGTCTTCCACTTCTGGGGTATCAACAAATCCGCATTGCAAACGGATCAAGTCATTTCCTGTACTCATCAGCAAATCTCCTCGCCCAATCAACTGGTCTGCACCTCCAGCATCGAGGATGGTTCGCGAGTCGATTTTGGATGTAACTCGGAACGCAACGCGCGCGGGAAAGTTCGCCTTGATTGTGCCTGTAATGATGTTTACCGAGGGACGCTGCGTTGCGATGATGAGGTGGATGCCTACGGCACGAGCCAGCTGGGCCAATCTTGCAATGGGTGTTTCTACTTCCTTTCCAGCAGTCATGATCAAATCCGCGAATTCGTCCACCACCAACACGATGTAAGGCATGTAGTGGTGTCCGAGGCGGTGCAAGTCCTTTCCGTTGTCTGGATGCCCATCAGCCAACCCGGGAATGATCTTTCGCTTGCTGAATTTGGCATTGTACTCCTTGAGATTTCTGCATTGGGCGTGCTTCAGAAGTTCATAGCGATGGTCCATTTCAACGCACAGACTGTTGAGGGTGGATACAACCTTTGATGTATCCGTGATAATGGCGTCTTCGCTGTCGGGGAGCTGAGCGAGGTAATGGCGCACAATTTTGTTGTACAGCGTCAGTTCCACCTTTTTAGGGTCCACCAAAACAAACTTCAATTGCGATGGATGCCTTCGGTAGAGCATGCTTACGAGCATGGCATTCAATCCCACAGATTTGCCCTGTCCGGTGGCACCAGCCATCAGCAAGTGAGGCATTTTGGTCATGTCGAAGACATAGGTTTCATTGCTGATGGTTTTGCCCAGTGCAATGGGCAGTGCTGCGTCTGAATTCTGGAATTTGTCGCTTGCAATTAGTGCTCGCATGCTCACCACATCGGGGTTGGAATTGGGCACTTCAATGCCTATGGTTCCCTTTCCAGGAATTGGTGCGATGATGCGAATTCCTAGAGCGGCAAGGCTCAAGGCGATGTCGTCCTCAAGGTTTTTGATTTTGCTAATTCGAATGCCAGGGGCCGGGACGATTTCATACAATGTGACTGTGGGGCCCACCTCTGCAGTGATTTTACTCACTTCGATTTTGAAGTTGGCCAAAGTCCGCAAGATGTTCTCCTTGTTTTGCTGGAGTTCCTCGTCGGTGACGCGGTTTTTGCCGTCACCATGGTCCACAAGTTTGTCCACGTTGGGCAATTGGAATCTCCCCAAGTCCAAGGTGGGGTCATACTCCTCACCAAATTCCTCGACCAAATCTTGAAGTTGTTCTTCTGAGAGGGTTTCCTCTTCTCGTGCCTGTTTGACCTCGAATTCGACTTTATCCTCCTTGGATGTGTCTTCGGATTCTAAATTGGAGATTGATTCAGTGACGGCTGACGCCTCCTGATCTGAGGTTTTGGCCTTTGCTGCGTTGTCATCTGTGTTGTTGAAAGGTTCCACAACGTCCCCCTCCAAAGGCACATCCACCACATCGGTTTTCTGCGCCGCTGCTTCCTCCTCTGACGCCAAGAGTACATTTTTGATTCGCTCCTCAGCGGAGGGTGGTGAACTCGAATCGTTGGGTGTGGACTCGGTGGCAGTTGCTACAGCCGCTTGTTTCATCGCAGCTTCATCCATGGCATCTTCCTCCATCATGGACTCCTCTGCAGATTGGAACCAAGCGCCCGCCCGGTGTCCAAGACGCTTCCAAAGCAATGGGGTGTTGTAGGCAAGCATGATGCTTACGGCAAAGACCAATGTCAATCCCGATCCTGTCGTGCCGAGGAACTGAAGAGATTGGCCGAGGAGCCAAAGGCCTCCAGCACCCGTGATGTAATCATTCAGTTCACTCGAGGCTGGTAGAGAAAGCTCTTCTGGGGAATGAGTTAAAAACGCGAGGGCCCAAGGAAGGAACATCGACAAAAAAGCAGTCAATCGAAACGTTTTCGCAAAAGGGAGGAAGGTGCGGTCGGTCAACCATCGAAGGCCTAACAAGCCAAGCAAGAAGGGTACTGCCAAGGAGCCGATCCCCAATCCTTGTCTGGCGAACAAATAGCCGATGTGAGCTCCTAGGCTTCCCAAGATGTTGTGGTACGCTTCAAGTTCCTCCGTCAATCCAGAGTTTTGAATAATACGGATGTCCGGGGCTCCTGTGAAAAGCGCGGAGAAAATGGAAAGGGCAAAGACCAGAGACAAGCCAAGTGAACAAAGACCCAAGACTGAACGCGTTCTCTCATCTGCCCATACCTCTTGAATCTGAGAAAACAATCTGAATTGAAAACGAGTCGCATTTTGTTTTTTGGAGGCACTTCTTCTGCGACTGGTTTTGGTCGCTTTTCCCTTTGTGGGGGGCTTTTGGTCTTTCAGAAGGATGTTCTTGGCCATGGGTTCTACGAATCTAAACGCCTTTGGCGTGTTGGAATTGTGACCATGAAAGGCTTCTTCACGCAGAGGTGTGCAAAAGGGCGTTGCGCTGAACCGCTGAATTCGCTATCTTTGGCCTCCCAATTCTTGAAACCATGGCGAAGAAAGGCAACCGCGTACAGGTGATTTTGGAATGCACTGAGCACAAAGACTCAGGCATGCCGGGGACGTCTCGCTACGTCACTACGAAGAATCGCAAGAACACTCCAGACCGCATGGAGATGAAAAAGTTCAATCCTGTGCTTCGCCGTTATACGATGCACAAGGAAATTAAGTGAGGGTAGTTAAACCATTGACAATAAGTAACTATGGCTAAGAAAACAGTGGCATCATTGCAGACCGGAGGAGGTCGCCAGCACACCAAAGTGATCAAGATGGTTCGAAGCCCCAAGACGGGAGCTTACACATTCAAGGAAGAGGTGGTCCACAACGACAATGTGAAGGCTTGGTTCGCCAAGAATTGAATCGAGGCAACACTTCACTAAGCATTACGGATGGGTTGGTTTCTTCGTGAATCCGGCCCATTTTTTTGTCAAACCACCCTACAAATCAGCGTCACATGGGATTTTTCAAGCGGCTTTTTGGCCAAGAGGAAAAGGATTCGCTTGACCAGGGCTTGGCGAAGTCCAAGAGGTCAGTCATGAATCGCATTTCGCGGGTGTTCACAGGACGCCGGCGGATTGACGAGGATTTGATGGATGATTTGGAGGAGGCATTGATTCTGTCTGATGTAGGTGTGGATACAACAGAGGCTGTTTTGCAGCGCTTACGCAAGCGCGCCACTTGGGAAGCGTACGTGGATCAGCAGGAATTGATGTCCATGCTCAGGGAGGAGGTGCTTGGATTGATCACGAAGGACGATGGCAACACAATGACTGATGCGACAGGTTACGAAATCACACGTGGCGACGGCCCACACGTCATCCTTGTCGTCGGAGTCAACGGCGTGGGCAAAACCACGTCCATTGCCAAACTTGCCCACCGATATAAATCGCAAGGTTTTCAAGTTGTGCTGGGAGCGGCGGACACGTTTCGTGCAGCTGCAGTAGATCAATTGAAAATATGGGGGGAGCGCGTGGGAGTTGAGGTGGTGTCGCAGGGGATGGGCGCAGATCCAGCAGCAGTGTCCTACGATACGCTGCAGGCAGCGGTGAAGCGTGAGGCTGACTTGGTCATTGTTGACACAGCAGGTCGTTTGCACAATAAAGTGAATTTGATGAATGAACTCGGCAAGATCAAGCGTGTCATGTCCAAGGTTCTGCCCGCAGCGCCTCATGAGGTTTGGCTTGTGTTGGACGGATCGACAGGTCAAAATGCCCTCGAACAAGCCAAACGCTTTGCCGAGGTCACAGATGTGACGGGGCTTGTTTTGACCAAGCTTGACGGGACAGCGAAGGGTGGGGTGGTACTCGCCATTTCAGACCAGCTTAAAGTTCCCGTTCGGTTTGTGGGTGTTGGTGAAAAGATGGAAGACTTGCAAGAGTTCCAGCCCATGGAATTTGTCGACAGCTTGCTTCCTGTAGCCTTCGATTCATGAGCTTGCGTTCTTCCAAGTTTCTCGGGCTGTTGTGTTTTCCCTATCACAGACATTTGCACATGGACTTCTTTGCGACCAACGACTTCGTGTGTGCATTCTTGCCAGAACTTGACGCCACATCGTTGAAATGACATCCATGCCTACCCTGAATTCATATCCAATTATGGAGCGCTTTCCCACCCTTCAAGGGGAGGGGGTTTGGACAGGGCATGCATCTTGGTTTATTCGGCTTGGGGGGTGCGATGTGGGTTGTGCTTTTTGCGATGTAAAGGAGAGTTGGTCTGTTGACGCCCATCCCCACATCAACGTTGATACGCTGGTTCAAGAGGCAGTGGAATCTGGTTTGCCGAGGGTGATTGTGACAGGGGGGGAGCCCACCATGCATGACTTGGGGCCCTTGACCAAAGCGTTGCGGTCAAAAGGTTTGGCGACACACATTGAAACGAGCGGTACTGGGCCTGTCAGTGGTCAATGGGATTGGGTGACATTGAGCCCCAAAAAGATCAAGGCTTGTCGCGATGAATGGTATCAGAAAGCCGATGAACTCAAGGTTGTGGTGGTGAACAGCCACGACCTCATTTGGGCTGAAGAGCACGCGGAAAAATTGAGATCAAGCACTGCTCTGTATTTGCAGCCTGAGTGGAACCGTCGGGAAAGGATGATGAAGAAGGTGTTGGCTCACATCCAGGAACATCCGCAGTGGCGACTTTCAGTTCAAGTCCACAAATTCATTGGTCTTCCTTGAAAGACAAACTGATTTTTTCAGTTTTGGGCTTGGCTTGGCAGCAGAGAATCAAACCTTCGCTAATCTCTTTGTGGCTTAAAGCAAAGTCTTGGTCGACAACAACTTCACCTTCATTGACTGAAGCTCTGCATGACCCACAAACGCCTCCTCGACAAGCTTGTGGTGCTTCAAGGCCACGGTTAGATATGGCTTCTATCAGGGTTTCTTCGTTGGGATGATATGTGAAGCAGATTGACTTTCCGGCATATTCCGCGGAAACCTCACATACTGGAATCTCCGGTGCATCGAGATGCGGAGGATGATGAAAATCCTCGTACCGAATGTCCTCTTTTGGAAAGTCAACCAATTCCAAGCCTCGCAAGACGCTTTCTTTCATTTTGGAGGGCCCAGAAAGCAGGACTTTTTTCGGCAAAGAAGTAGATAACGAATGGCAGAAAGCGCTGACTTTACTCGCTGTTATTCTTCCATTGTACATGTCGTCGTCGAGACTACCGTCACTGAGAATATGGCGGATGGTTACGCGAGGATGGCTTGCCCATGTTTCCAATTCCTCTCGAAGCAGGATATCTGCAATGGTCGAGTTTCCGTAGAAGAGACTGACTTCATGTTTGACATCACTGTTCATCACGTGCTGCAGGACACTGAACAGGGGAGTAATTCCTGCACCAGCTGCAAACATGACAAAATGGTTGGGCTCATCATTCCAAGAATCAGGAAAAAGCCGACTCTGAGGGGGGTATGCCATCAATTCCATGCCCTCGGTGAACTCTCTGTTGATAAAGGCACTCCCAATGGAACGACCCGTTTCCTTGACCACGACCTGTGGCAGTGGGTCGTGTGGGCCTTGGACCAGACTGTATGACCGGTTCAGAACTGGATCTCCACAGGGCAGACAAAAGGTCAAATATCCTCCGGGCGTGTAAGACCACAAATGCGCATTTGGTCCAGGATCAAGCGTGACACGCACAGCTTTGGGCGTCAAACGCTCGATGCATTTGACAGTGATTGACGTAGGACGATTCGTAGGCACAAACAACAAACAATCCTGAATGACAGCGGTTCGAGCCGAGGTCTTCAGTGTCACTGTGATGCGCACCAAGGGGTCTAAAGGGGGTGTAAGTCAGTACTTTTCACCCAAGACAAATGGCAGAGCGATGGGCGGTTCCATCCTGTGACGCGCCATGAATTCTTCTTTGGACATCAGTGGAGTGTCGTCATCTGGCAGGAACGTTCTCTCCATGGCTCCTCCAGGGGCAAAAAGGGATTCATCAAGCGATTCAAAGGCCACGATGCGTGTGTGGTACACGCAGCCCTCACCACAGGGAATTTCGCTTTCTTGCGAGGGCGAAGCAGGGAATGGTGGAGGCAACACAAGCTCACCCTCAACGTTGTTTTCTGCACGAGGAAGAGGTTTATTGGACTCAAATACGAGCCCTACGCGATGCCCATTCCAAGGAAATACCTTAAGAACGGTTTGTCCAAGAAAAAAGGTTTCCAGGGTTTGTGACTCGTCTTCCTCGTGTCGGGGCCATTCGACAATTTTAAGACGTCCCCCGTCTGCGTAAATCTCCGTCTTTCCTGCGAAGTAGCCATCATGAACGTCAGACCAGCCTTGAAGTACCCACGAGCCTGTCTGAGCCTGCCCGAGTTGACTGACGCAGAAGGCAAGCATGCATCCCGTTATCCATTGAGTCAGCATTGTGGTGCGGTCAAACATGCAACAGGGATGTCAAAGCCTTTGCAACCTTCTCAGCACTTGGCAATACGGCAGCTTCGAGATTCTCGTTTAATGGAATCGCAGGCAGATCCATGCTTCCCACAACACAGGGGGCGACATCGAGTTCTCGAAAGCACCTGGTGGCAACATGTCCAGCGAGAGCCTGTGCGAAACTGTGCGCGACGGGTTCTTCCGTCAAAACGAGGCATCGGTTGGTTCTCGCCACACTGGCTTCGATGGCTTCGTAGTCGACGGGCTGTATGGTCCTGAGGTCCAGCAAATCAATTCGTCCAGGGAAGGCTGCAGCGGCTTCCGCTGCCCAATGCACTCCGCGGCCGTAGGTCACAACGGTTGCTGTGCTTTCTGTGTTTCGTAGCTCGTCATCTGCAGCCAAGACGAGGCGCGCCTTTCCGAGCGGAATTCGATACTCACGGTCCGGTTCGATGACCTTCGCCGAATCCGTACCAGGGATTTTGGACCAGTAGAGCCCCTTGTGTTCTAGGACAACGACGGGGTTTGGATCTTCAAAAGAGGATTTGAGCAATCCCTTGAGGTCGGCGCCATTGGAAGGATAGGCCACTTTGATCCCTCGAATGTTCGCCACGACAGATTCTATGCTGGAGCTGTGGTAAGGACCGCCACTTCCATATGCCCCGATGGGCACTCGAATGAGACTGTGGACTGGCCATTGACCATTGCTCAGCATGTAACTTCTGCTGAGTTCTGTGAAAAGTTGATTCAGACCAGGCCACAGATAATCCGCAAATTGAACTTCGACAATGGGTTTGCATCCAGTCGCACTCATCCCCACCGTAGAGCCAATGATAAAGGCCTCTTGGATGGGGGTGTTGAACACTCGGTGATCGCCAAATTTTTCGCCGAGGGTGGCTGCCTCCCGAAATACACCGCCCAACCGCGCTCCCACGTCTTGGCCGTAAAGGAGCGCTTCGGGATGGTCTTCCATGATTTCTTGCATTGCATGCAATGCACAATCCACCATAAGTGTAACTTCTCCGTCAGGGGCGTGGCGTTGACCACATTCTTCTGTCACTGTTGCCGGGGCGTAGCGATGGGGCGGCAGCGACTCTGGTTGGGGCTCTTCCGCCGCATGGGCGGCATCAAAAGCTTCTTGAACTTCGGCGCGGATCTCCGCATTGAGCAAATCGAGTTCCGCTTGGTCCATTCCAGCATTCAATAGTTGAGCCTCGAGCTTAGGTAGGGGATCACGCTTTGTGGCTTCCTCTAGATCGTCACGATAAAATTCACGACGAACTCCGCTTGTATGGTGACCCAAAAGCGGAACGCTGGCGTGCACCAAGAAGGGGCGCTGCTCATTTCTTGCAGTCCCAATGGCATGCCTCATCACTTCATGGCAAGCATCCCAGTCGGTGCCGTCTACGGACAACACTTCAATGCTTGGGAATGCTTTGGCAAATGTCGTGGCGTCTCCAAATCGGACTTCTGAGCTGTGGGCGCTGATGTCCCATTCGTTGTCTTGAACCAACCAAACCATGGGCAACTTTCGCAATGCCGTCATGTGAAAAGCTTCCGCGACTTCCCCCTCGGTCATCGCCGCATCTCCAATGCTACAAAAGGAAATTCCTTTGGTGCTTTCGATGCCTTGAACTCCAGCGTGTTTGCCATCCTTGACTGCTTGAGATTCGAGGTTCATTTGACTCAAATATTGCAGGCCCATGGCGCAACCTGCCGCGGGAATTGCCTGCATACCCGTGGCAGAGCTTTGGTGCGGAATTTTAGGTTGTCCGGGTCGGTTGAGGCTGGGGTGGCTGTAGTACGTGCGTCCGCCTGAAAAGGGATCATCTTTTTTGGCGAAAAGCTGAAGCATGAGCTCCTTGGGCGTCATGCCCATGGACAACAAAAGGCTGTCGTCGCGATAATAGCAGCTCACATAGTCTTGAGGTAAAAGGAGCTGTCCAGCTGCGATTTGTACAACTTCATGCCCATTGGAACAGGCGTGCACGTACTTGGCGGTAAGCCGAGCATGCTCTTCAAAGAGGTCGGACATGGCTCTCGCGGTGCGAGCTGTCTTGTACGCCTCAAGCAACCCTTTGGATGCGGTTGATTTCGCGGGTTTGGGCATGGGCCAAAGATAGGCGCACCTTGTCCCACTTCACGCCGTGGCCGCACTACCTTCGTGACGTGGCACTTCAATTCGAAAAATGGGAGGGGACGGGCAACGATTTTGTGCTGGTCGATGGCCGGCAGGAAGGGCGGTTGCCCTCGGTTTGGTCAAATGCAGAGATTCAAACCTTGTGCGATCGAAAACGCGGCGTTGGTTCCGACGGCGTGGTGATTGTCACACCAGTCGATTCTGGCGCCTTTCACGTGGACTTTAGAAACCCTGACGGAAGTCGTTCCTTTTGTGGCAACGGTACCCGAAGTGCCGTTGCCTGGGCGAACGAGGAATTTAACCTGACCACGGAAGTACAATTGGATGCAGAGGATGGCGTCCACAAAGGGTGCATTGGTCCCGGAGGTACGCCCGGAATTTCTCTCAATGTGAATGCCGTACCCGAGGTGAAATCAGTCTTGATTCAAGGGGCCATGTTTGCCACATACCTGCATACGGGGTCGCCTCACCACATTGAATGGCTGACTTCGAGGCAAAACATGGAAGCCTTGGATTTGACAAATGCATCTTTGCCGATTCGTCACCATCACGATTATCAACCGGGTGGATGCAATGTGAGTGTGGTTGTGGCAGAAGAAGATGACCTTCACATTCGCACGTTTGAACGCGGGGTCGAAGCAGAGACATTGAGCTGCGGGACAGGAGTTGTCGCAGCTGCTTTGGGGGACATGACGCGCAGAAATGTTGAGCCTGGTAAGCAAACGAGACGGGTAAGTGCCCGAGGAGGGAGCTTGGATGTGGAGGCGATACGTGATGCCGACGGTGCGTTTCAGGAGGTCTGGCTTTTTGGTGCGGCACGACGTGTATTTCGGGGAACTTGGTCGTGGGCATTGGCATTTTTGGCACTGTGGAGTGATCCGGCAAGGGCGGGTGAGTTGACAGATCAGTTGACCGAGTCAGCACAAATGTCAGTATTGACTGCGAGTCCAGGGTCTGATTTATATGCTGCTTTTGGCCATACAGCCATCCGGATATTTGATCCAGCTTCACGACTCGACTATGTGTTCAACTACGGCACGTTCGTCGTGGATGAGGGATTTTACGTGCGGTTTGTTCAGGGGAGGATGAACTACAGATTGGGGGTTGAGCGCTATGGTCGATTTCAAAATCTTTATCTCCGCCAGGGGCGGGCGCTGCATGAACAGGTGCTTCATTTGAAGCCAGACGATGTGAAGGCCATGGCTGAATTCCTCGAATGGAATGCCCAACCTGAAAATGCTACTTATGCCTATGACTTCTTTCGAGACAATTGCGCGACCAAGGTGATTTCAGTGTTTGAAAATGTCTTTGGCGATCGCTACGATGCCGGTTGTCTGCCTACGGACAGCACTTACCTCGAGGCGTTGAGGCCTTACACGAGTGGCAATCCCTGGTCAGCATGGGGGATGGAATTGATACTCGGTGCGGAGGCATCGACAGCGATGCCTCCATGTGGTCATGCATTCCTGCCCGACGTTTTGGCCCATCAGCTGAATTCAATGACGCTCGACCGTCAGCCGTTGGCATTTGAGAGAGAAGTGGTCTATCCGCATCAAGGTTCTTGGCATGCCGGATTGCCGTTTGGACACTCTGGACGCCACGCTCCAGCCATGTTCATGTGGGTATGGGCTTTCCTCATGGCTTTGAACTGGCGCTGGAAAGCTCGAGGGTTGGCTTGGCAGGTCTGGATGCGACGCGGGGCAGTGCTTGTTACAGGAATTTGTGCGGCACTCTTGGCCACACTTTTTACAGCAATGGCCCTGGTAACTGAGCACAATGACACATGGTGGAATGCGGATTTGATTTGGTCCTTGGGGGGCTGGGGTGTGCTGTCGGTATTCCTGTTTCGCAGGCGAGGCAAAGGCGCAGGCGACCTCCCCTTGGTGCGTTACTTGGTGGCCGCATGGACGTGTTTTGCCTTGGCTTCGGTTTTGTTGGTTCCCGCTTTGAGGTCCGGATTGGGGTGGGGTGAGGCAACTGTATGGGCGAGTGTGGGTGCGTGTGTGGCCGTGGTGTTCTCGGTGTGGACATCCCTTCAATCCGAGGTGTATTGAGCGCGAGTTGTCGATGTACCTTGCACAGGAAATCTGCCAGAAGATTCACATGAAAAACCTCCTGGTTTATAGTGCAATGTCTGTTCTGCTTCTTTGGAGCTGCGCCAACCCTGTGTCTTGGGAAAACGACATACACATCCCAGTGTTGGATGACCGCGTGACTTGGTCAGATGTGGTGCCAGATTCATTGTACGAAGCTGGAGTCGACGGCGAGCCCGCCCATTTTGTGCTTGCGGATACGCTCGACGGCTGGGATTGGACGGCTTGGGCTCAATTGCCAGACACGACCATTTCAGTTCGTTATGACGGCGAAGGCGTTTTAGAAAACAATGTCCCTGTGCAGGAGGGTTTGCCTGTGGCTTTGTCCGACGACGAACTTCCCGTGATTGAAATCAATTTGAGCAAACCAGAGGGATTGGAGTTGACGAAAGCTCAAATCTCAGGTGGGTCTGTCCAGATTTTGGTACAACACAGCCTTCAGTGTGAGATCGATGTTCAATTCACGTTTCCAGGAGTCCAAATCGAAGGTGCACCCATGGAAATTACGTTGCCTCTTCCTCCTGCCACAGAGACTTCTGCTGGAGGGGCTTCAGACGCCATTGATTTGTCCGGTGCGAACTTCGATTTCACGCAAGTGGGTGGATTTGACTCCAATGCCCTTGAGGTACAAGTCTTGGCGATATCAGGTGAGGTGACGGCGCCCAACGGATTTTACCTTGTGAGTGAGACGGACAGCATTGTGACGAACTTGACCTTCCAAGCTCTTGAAGTGGAAACAGTCTCAGGGTACTTTGGGCAGTTGACCGAGTCTGCTTCTGCAGATGTCGCTTTGCTCGACACCATACCCCTTCCAGAACCTGCCATCGACTTGGAAGGAACCACCTCGAGCTTACATGTCACAAACACCATTGGTGCGGACCTACGTTTGTTCATTGACACATTGCAATTCGACGAAGACCTGGTGGTGGGAGACTTGATCTCGGGACATGACATTCCAAGGGCGGTTTGGGTCAATGACGTTCCTGTGCCAAGTGAATGGTCACTGGATTTGGGAGGTTCCGGCTCGACGTTCCTCGATGAACTCGAGGGCTTTCCAAGAAGTTTGCATGTGGCAGGACGCATGGAATTGAATCCCATCAATACATCTGAATTTTTGATGGATCGTTTGGACGTGAATCATCCTCCGACTTTCTGGTATCAGTTGCGCGTGCCACTGAGGTTGGGAATCAATGGTTTGGTGTTACGCGACTCATTTGCCCTCGAGGGTTTGGACGAAGTCCCCAACTTTGATGGCTTTTTGCACCTCGACTTTGGAAATACATTTCCAGTTGAGATGATGGGAACGGTTGAATTTGACCGTCTTGATGGAGAGTTGTACCGAGACACGTTGTTGCTCCCCCAGGGAAGCGTTCTGCAGGGGTTGATTGGGGAGGCCACGCTCAGCATTCCCGTCAACGCAGAGATGTTGATGCCAGGTGGCGATGTTACAGTGGAATTGAAGGCAAATACTTTTGGACCTCAGGCATTTACAGGTCACGAGCAGGTTCGATTGCAAGGTCGTTTGGAAGGCACTCAATTGATTGAAGTCGAATGATTGCTTGGAAACAGATGTTTTCTTTGATGGCATTCGCCCTGGTCATGTTTCCCTTTGGCTCAGGCGTGCATGCTCAAAATGCAAATTCAAGAGGGGAGGGCTTGGCCCTGAATTTCATGATGCCAAGTGAACCTGGGGCATCATCGTTTGAAATTTGGGCCAACCAGCGTTCCAATGCGTTGTCGTCAGGATTTTTGTTTTCGGCGCAACAAGGGGGATTTTTGACGCGATCCTTCCTGCAAGGCATGATAGATGATCATCCTTTGCTTGGGGGAATGGGGGGGCAAATTGGTTGGTCCAAACGCTTCACTTCCCGTCCATTGAAAGATGGTCCGTGGGCGCTCACAGGGGCATTTGGCAGTGAGGTATTTGCAAGTGTGCTTTGGCGCCGCGAATTGCTTGAATTGGCTCTAATCGGCAATGCCAATCACACAGGGAGGGTGGATGTCTTCAATGGCACAGGCATGCGTCTCGGAGCTTTCAATCGCATCTCGATTGGAATGGAGCACAAAGACACCCGCCAACGCATCGAGCTTTCGATCGTTCAGCGCTTGGCAGGCTTTGAGTGGGGTATTCCCAACGGGTCGTTTTGGGTTTCTGAAAATGTTGATTCCATGGAAGTCAACATGCAGGCATATGGCGCAGCAAGCTTGGATAAATTTCCCGGTGAAGGAGGAGGTGCAGTGAATCGCCTCTTGCCATCGTATGGTTTGGGTATCAGTGGGGCTTTGCCTCTCACTTCGGAGCTATTTCCACTTCAATTTTTGGTGGACTTCCAAGATGTTGGGGTGATGTGGGAGCGCAGTGGCGGTTTAGTGGCATCCTTGGATACCGGATTTGCAACCACGGGTCTTGCCGTGCCATTCTCTCAGTTCTTTACGGAGGGCAGTGTGAACTCGGACGCTTTGACGTGGCAGGATGTGGTGGACGGCACGAGTGGCATTCAGCCTGACAGCTTGTACTTCACAAGCGACAGTGCACATGGGCGCATGTTGATGCTCCCCACAAAGGTTCAGGCGAGCCTCACTTGGTGGCCAACGCCCGATGTCCAGTTGAAGGCATCCGCAAGGGCAGGTGCTTGGATGCCCGAGCCCGAGTTGACTGTGGGTCTAGGGTGGATTCCTGGAAATCGTCTTTCGTTTGGAATTGACTATCGCACGGGCGGTTGGGGAGGAGGCCGACCTGTAACCTGGCTCGAATGTCGGATCACCCGGAAGCGCATTCTTTCGATCGAAATTGAGGATCCTGCGGGTTGGATTTGGGGCTCTGAAGCCGCATCCAATACGTATGGCCGAGGTGTTCGGTTTTCCTTGCGACGCATCCCTGGAGAGGGATGGACTCGTTTCATGGGGCTGCCTGCCCGCAATTTGAGTTATCCTGATTTGCCATCTCCAGAACGTCTTCTTAAAACAAGTTCGCAACCATGACTGATTTCCAACCTCTTCGCGTGATGGCAGGTCCATGCGCTGTGGAAAGTCTTGAAACCACGATTGCAGTTGCCGTTGAAATCAAGCGCGTATGCGACAAGCTTGGCTTGCCTTTCCACTTCAAGGCGAGCTACCGAAAGGCAAATCGAACCCGCCTCGACTCTTTTACGGGAATCGGGGATAGGGAGGCTCTTGAGGTCCTTTCTCGGGTAAAATCTGATCTCGATGTGGGCATTGTGACAGACATACACACCCCAGAAGAGGCGGCTATGGCAGCTGATGTGGCGGATGTCATTCAAATTCCAGCATTTCTTTGTCGGCAAACGGACTTGCTCATTGCTGCAGCTCAAACTGGCCGCATTGTCAATGTGAAAAAGGGGCAATTCATGGCACCTGATTCCATGAAGTATGCGGTGGATAAAATCCGTGAATCAGGGAATGATGACGTTTGGCTAACTGAGCGCGGAACCATGCATGGATATGGAGACCTGGTTGTAGACATGCGAGGACTCGAAACGATGCGTGCATTTGCCCCAACTTTTATGGATCTCACGCACAGCCTTCAGCAGCCCAATCAGGCGAGAGGGGTGACAGGAGGTCGCCCTCAACTCATCGGATCCTTGGCACGCGCCGCAGTGGCTTCAGGTGTCGATGGGGTATTCATCGAGACTCACCCTGAACCTTCTCAGGCCATGAGTGACGGAGCCAACATGCTTCCACTCGATCAATTGGAAGGCCTGCTGACCACATTGGCCAGCCTTCACGAATGGCGACATATCCATGCGTGATATGCTGATCATGTCATGCACGTTGATGGCTGCTTTGTGGACAGGGTGCGCGATGATTCAAAGTCATATGATTGCGACAAAATGGGGATTTGAGGTTGTCGAGTACACACGCCAAACCCAATTTCCTGGTGTAGAATCGAATTTGTACAAGACTCAAGTTCACCGTGTCAAGCTCAATGGAAAATTCAAAGAGGGAACGCATCGGTTTGAACTTTGGTTGGATTCTGTGGCCTTGCCTGTTCGTTTGGTGCAGGATCGGTCAGGCATCGCAATGGACATGGCGTCGGGTTATCGCTCGGACGTGCGTTTCACGGCCAACCGCCACACATATCGTCAAGGCACTTCTGGAGCTATGGTGCTGCCAGAAGAGACCTATCGTTTGACAGGCAAGGCATTGAAAGAGGGAGAGGCATGGTTTGTATTCTTCGACCGAAAGGGAAAAGAGACCCGATGGAACTTGGGTGTTCCCGAGAATTTGCCCAACCTGTATGCCCCATGAAACGATTTGGAGGAGCGCCTTTGTCCAAATGTTGTCACGACACTGAAATTCCTTGACCATGCTTTGGTTAAATTCCACGTTGGTTTGACAGATTCAAAACCTTTTCATGTCATGATTGTCGCCAAACGATTTCTTGGGATATCCTTTGCTTTGGCCCTTGTTTTGTTGGCTGCTTTGCCATTGGAGGCGCAGGTGAGTTGGGATTTTATGGAACCCATCGATGTCGCCTCAAGTGATTTCGGCAACAGGTGTCCACGCCTCGTCCTCGATGCTTCAGGCAATCCAGTTGTTTTTGTGGGCAAAACCAATGAAGGAATGTTTGTTGTCACAAGCGACAACGGTTCCTTCAATGAACCTCAGCTTGTTCCGACAGAGCCCGGGATTTTCTTGAGTGACGCTGAAGGACCCGACGTGGCTGTGTGGGGAAACACCATTGGCCTTGCCTATCAAATTGCGGGTCAATGGGCCACGGGTTCCAGGTTCATGCGCTCCGACGACGGGGGTCAAACGTGGTCGGCATCTCATCCGATTGCCCCAAACGCCACTGAAGACCACTTCATGCCCATTCCTTCTTTTGATGAACAGGGAAATCCCTTTGTTGCTTTAAAACTCGGCGCAGGAAACAATGCACGAGAGGCTGTTCTTCGCTCTCCTGATGGGGGGGGTACATGGACGGCTGCAGTAGTGGCTAGTTTTGGCGCCGGCAATGGCATTGCGTGCGAGTGTTGCCCAAGCCGAACCATCTTCGGAAATGGTCGATATCACACCATCTACCGCCGGAATGACAACAACGTCCGGGACATGTGGCTGGTTTCATCCGAAGACGGCCTTCTGTGGGACCAACAACTCGACCTTGATCCAACGAACTGGCTGATCAGCGCGTGTCCCGAAACCGGGGCAAGCTCGGCTTGGCTTCCCGATGGCCGACTCGCCACTGCTTTCATGAGCGCGGGTGAAGGGAGCTCTCGAGTCTATCTCAACCTGAGCGACCCCGCAGCGGGAAATGCGGGAAGCACCCAACTTTTGGTTCCTTCCCTTCAGAACAACGCCGTTCAAAATCAACCTGACATAGCTGTGGGTGCGACTCACACGGCTGTAGCTTGGCAGGAGAATTCGAGCGGATGGCAAATCCATCTTGCCTTGACGGCCAACACAAATTTACCAGAAGGCTTGATTGATGTCGGGTTTCCAATCACCCTGCCATTCGACAATTTGTCTGGCTCCAATCGCCACCCTGAGGTTGCCATACACGGAAATGACCTCCATGTCATTTGGCAAAACAGTGGAGACGGTACGGTGAAATATCTCCGAGGGTCACTCGAATCAGTGAGTCAAATCGCACCCCAGTCCAAGCCTAAACAAGACGCTCGGTTGTCGCGGAGAGGAGCTGGAGTGGTGACACTCCAAGGAGCCACGGCCCACTCTGCATATCGCATCCTGAGTCCTACGGGCTCAATTCTCCACGAGGGGTTGTGCGATGCTTTGGGTGGCGCTATCCTTCCTTCCCAGCATTCCCATGCGCAACTTTTGTTGGTTCAAGCACAAACCACCCAAGGTTCAACCTTGCTAAAGCTTGGCTTTGGACGTTAAGTATCTGATGTCAGATGTTGAGAACACGATTTTTTCGCGAGGCGTGCAAGTTTTGAGCTTCTAATCAGATCCTGAACACATTTTGTATCTTCTGAATCTTGAACCCTGGACGCATGAATCGTTTTATCACACTTTTTTTAGCTGCTGGTTGTTTGACTGCTTTTGGCCAGTCTGAGTATTGTTTGGATGGTACCGTTTGGGATGAAGGTCTGGGAGGATGTGTAGGTCTGGATTTGAACCCAGCAGACATCAACAATGACGGCTGTGTTCAACTCACCGATTTGCTCGATTTGTTGAGTGCATATGGAACCTGCGGAGATTGTGGTGGGCTATGTAGTTTGGCCAATGCATCCTCGACATGCATTGACAATGCTTGCGTCATCGGGGAATGCAATGAGGGATACGCGAACTGCAATGGTGAGGACGGCGATGGATGTGAAGCAGACTTGATGAGCGACGTCAATCACTGCGGAGCTTGCGGCGTAATCTGCAATTTGGCCAATGCCGTGTCGACTTGCGTGAATGGCGTTTGCACAATCGATTCGTGCAACGACGGGTTTGCCAACTACAATGGCGAAGCGATTGATGGTTGTGAAGGCATCGTCCCGCCTCCCTGGTCTTGTGGAGAAGAGGTTTTTTTTGACGGCCATGCCTATGCGACAATTGACATCAATGGCCAGTGCTGGTTTGCTGAAAATCTTCGAAACACCTCCTATGCAAATGGTGACGCCATTTCTGGCAATTTGAATGATGCAGCGTGGTCCATCACGTCCAATGGAGCGCGCACCACTTTCGGCGAAGGCGCAAGCGTTTGCTATGGACCTGCTCCAGGAGGTGACGCATGCAATCAGAATTTTTCCTTGACGTCCTATGGAAGGCTGTACAATTGGCATGCGGTCAGTGACAGCCGAGGTCTGTGTCCTGCTGGTTGGCATGTTCCAACGGACGGCGAATGGACCAGTCTCACAGATGTGCTTGGTGGACAATTGGTGGCAGGCAATTCTTTGAAAGCCGGGACGGGTTGGTTCCTTAATGGGGTGGGGGCATCACCCAATGGATTTGATGCCTTCCCCGGAGGCCAGAGAATGAATGCAGGAAACTTTCAGGGTGCAGGCACGGATGCTTTTTTTTGGACGGCAACTGCACTTTCTTCTGTGCAGGTTTGGTTTCGCAGCTTGGGGTGGAACTTTACAGAAGTTGTACGCAACCCGGCTGAAAAAAACGTAGGCATGTCCATCCGCTGCATTCAAGACGCAAATTGACGAATTGAATACATCATGTACTTAAGACAAACACGATTTGGCTATCACGAAGGGCACTTTGACAAAGTGACGTCCTTTGCCTCAACACTTGTTGATCGAATGGAAAGTACCAGTGGTCTCATTTCCATTTCTGTTGTCAAAATGGATGACAATCAAGGTCAAATACTGGCGTATTACGAGACCAAGGAGGACATGAAAAAAGGGGAGGGGCTTTATCTCAATGCCCTTGCAGGCGTTTTGCCTTTCATCACCCTCGTTCCCGATGCACAGGAATTTGAGGTGGCTTGGTTCTGGGAGAGAAAGTAGCATTGAAACCATCGCGAGGTCAACACAACTTGCAAAATTTGCAGCCCGAGGAGAATTCAATCATCCTCATCTCTTCTACGATTGACGCTTTAGCCTTGTCAGAAACATCAAAGTCCTTGTGCTTCAGGAGTTGAATATTCCTAATATTGCTTTATGAATCGTATCGTCATTTCCCTCGTAAGTGTTGTCTTCTTGGCAGCATGCAATTCAAATCAACCCGCTGAATTAGCCGCACCTGAAGAGTCCGTGAATTTTGAGACTGCAGCTCAAGAGCTCTGCAACTTGAAGTGCACAATGCGCTCGTCTAGAGCTGATGGTGACAAGGAAAAGTTCAGACGAGATCGAATGAACTTAAAGCGTTTCATGGACGCGGTGGACGAACTTCGAGAGGAGGGCGCTGCCAGAGAGCTCCTCGAGGCTTGTACGTGCGAGTGATTCCCGATTTGAACAAAGCCTAACTCAGGCGAATGGTGCTCTTTCGCTTGTTGTCCTCGTCTTCTTTGAAGTTTTCTAAAAATCACGAATGAACCATTCGAGGTGAATGAGTTAAAAATTGCCCTTGACTGGACCCCAAACGTCAATCACGTTGGGTTTTTCGTTGCACAAGAGAAAGGCTTCTACGAGAAGGAAGAAGTTGATTTAACCATCATTTCGCCACTCACAGACGATTATGCTCTGACTCCCGCGAAAAAATTGGAGTTGGGCCAAGTCGATTTTGCCCTCTGTCCTACCGAAAGCCTCATTAGTTTCCGAACAAAGGAGTCCCCTTTTTCTATGGTAGCGATTGCGACCATTTTGCAGGATGATCTGAGCGCCATTGTCACGCTTGGTGATTCCGACATCGCACGCCCCAAGGCGCTGGATGGAAAAGTGTACAGTTCTTATAAGGCGCGATATGAAGATCAAATCGTCCGGGAGATGATCAAAAATGACGGGGGACAAGGACACCTCAATTGCATCTACCCTGAAAAACTCGGGATTTGGAACACCTTGTTGTCGGGTAAATCAGATGCCACTTGGATCTTCATGAATTGGGAAGGCGTGGAAGCAGAGGCAAAAGGGGTCAAGTTGAACTACTTCAAGCTCGGTGATTTTGGTATCCCCTATTCCTACTCTCCGGTGATTGCGGCGAGTGAGTCTTATTCCAAAAGAGATGGTGAATTGTACCAGAGATTTTTGAGAGCGACGAAGAAAGGGTTTCTCTTTTGTCGCAAAAACCGTGAAGAGGCCATCGACATTTTAAGTCGCCAAGTACCACCCAGCGACGTCAATGTCGATTTGGCGAAAGCTTTAGAGGTGACGGTTGAAGCATTTGGAACGGAAAATGGTTGGGGCCAAATCGAGGATGTGAAGCTTCAAATGTTCTTGGATTGGTTAGCCAAAAAAGGTCTCGAAAAGCAACGCTTTTTGGCTGCGGACATCAATGCGAGCCTCGACTTGTTGATGTAAAAATGTCGAGGGGCTGTTGCTCATTCTTTTCTTAAGAAAGCGAGGTTCAACGTTTTTTAGACTCGCAAAGTGGATTGATCAAATGAGCGACAAAGCCGCAACGGGCTTTGTTTGCTGACTTCTTTGAAGGGTCAAAACAAACAACCTATCTTTGCCGTCCGTCTCAGCAGCGGCTGAAGGAACGCGGAACAATCAATGGGGGTATAGCTCAGCTGGCTAGAGCGCTTGCATGGCATGCAAGAGGTCCGGGGTTCGAATCCCCGTATCTCCACACAAGGCCCGTTATTGGAATCTGATTCTGGCTCCGTAGTACAATGGATAGTGCGTGGGTTTCCGGTACCCAAAATCTAGGTTCGATTCCTAGCGGAGCTACTTCTTGGTTCAACCCTGGCGCGAATAGCGCCAGGGTTTTTTTTGACCTCGCTTTCTGTCAGTCGTTGATGTTGTATTGACCAGAGGCAGTTTCGTACTGTTCGGAGATTTGCAAGTATTGTCCGCCTAAGATGGAGGTTGCCACGCCAGAGCTGATATTCAGCAGCCCACCAGAAACTGAAGCGCGATCGCCAGATGCTGTATTGGAATGCCCCCCGGAAATGCACGTGCTTGTGCCCGTGGCTCGATTGTCCAATCCACCGAGAATGGCGGACCAAGTCCCTGTTGCCAAACTTGCCTGTCCTGAAAGAATGGATGCGCCTTGACCAAACAAAGAATTGTTGTACCCGGCCACAAGTGCCCCATTCGAACCATAGGTATGACCTGCCCCTACCACGATGTTGTGAGATCCAACGCGTACCTCGCCTTCCGTGAAGTTGCCTCCTTCGTCACGATGTCCACCTTCACTTTCATTGTAACCAACAATCAGGTTCCCAAGGCCGTTTGATGCGGCGTAGGTGGATCCGGTGCCATTGTCAAGTCTGACATTCAATCCACTCAGCTTCCACGTGTCCAGTTCAAAAGAAGATCGCTCCGCCACACCGATTAAATTCATTAAAGGGGCGAGGCTAGATAGGGCTTGCTCATGTGACAGCAGTTGTCCTTGCAAGGACTCGATTTCGGCTTGTTGTGCCACGAGCAACGCAGCCAATTGTTCAAGCGCATAAGAAAGGGAAAAGGCCTCTTCAGAGTCAGATACTTGGAAACCCAAAGGATTGCCAAAGTAGATGAACAACTCAATCAGATCTTCAGCTCCAATGTCCCCTGAGGCATCCACATCTGGGTTGTATGGATACACAATTTCACTGGCGTCATTGGATAATTCTTGAGCCCAAAAAAGGCTCTCGGATTGAGCTTTTGGTGCTGTGGGGAAACACGCAAGGATGAGAATAGCAGCGATCAATCGAGTGAAGGAAAACATGGGGCAGGCGATTCTTTTGATTATGTCCAATATACGCCAGTCTGTCCAAGCACATATCAAAAGAGCCGATTCCGTTGAAAGAATCGGCTCTTCTCAAATGTCAAATCAAATCAATTTCCCCACAGCAGTAAAAAGTCCATGAGGTCGCTGATTTGGACTTCACCATCTCCATTAAAATCGGGACAGACATCGTATCGACACGTGTTGTCGTCTACGTTGGCGAGTCGGTCGAAGTTGAGTGCATCCATGTCGGTGCATCCAGCAAAGAGGCAAATGCCGTTGTCTTGATTGGCGATGATTTCATAGTTGAGCGCACCCGGATAACTGCAACCGGGAACACCACAGGCCGGATTCCACGGTCCCGAGCTTTGATTGCTGATCACAGTTGCGAGCAGTTCTTCTTCAGTCAAGGGGTCGACATCACATGCAGCCCCGATCCACGCAACACCACCCCAAGAGGGAGCGGCCAATGAGTAGGCTTGCAAGAACTGCGTTAAGTCTTCCACTTGAACAACTCCGTCATTGTTGAAGTCAGCGCTTGTGGGAGCATTTGAACACCACGTATTGTTCATCACATTGGCTTGAGGTGAGTACGTCGCAAACTCAACATTTGTGCAGCCCTCAAAGATGCAGCTGCCGTCATCTCGTGTCGCACTTGAGTCGTAGTTCTCTGCGGTGAGATACACACACCCTGAACAAGATTCAAACTCACAGCTCTCGTTATCGGTGTTGGCGAAGGGGTCAAAGTTGCAAGCACAAGCATCGGTGCATCCCTCGACAACAAATGCACTGCAATCTGCCAAAAGACAGTTGCCATCGCAATCAAAGTATGTCGCTGGATAGTCGCAGTAACCTGCGAGACTCGCTCCACTGTCGTAGTTGCATGCTGAGGCGTCTTGGCACCCAACGCAAGAAACAAAGTCGCAAGACCCGTCATTGCTGTTCGCTGAGAGGTCAAAGTTGCAGGCTCCAGGGATGGTGCAGCCATTGAACACACAAAGGCCGTTGTCCATTGACGCTGTCGGGTCAAAATTGTCCGCGTCGGGCAATGTGCATCCCATGCAACTCGAGTAGTCGAAACAAGCTCCCGCCAGAGAAGCATTGGGGTTGAAGTCACATGCTTCGGGGTTCATGCATCCAGCGCATGTGGTGAATTCACAGCTGCCGTCATTGAATTGAGCTTCGGGATCAAAGTTGCAAGCCACAGATACGTTGCATCCAAAGGTGATGCAGCTCAAGAATTCACATGGGCCTTCTTCACCAAAGTTGCATGCATCAGGATGAGTGCAGTTGTCTGAAGGCGCCACTCCACCGCAGGGAGCAAATTCACAGCTGCCGGGAATGTAGAAGTTGGCATCGGGATTGTAGTTGCATGCGAAAGGCAAGATGCAACCGCCCACTTGGGCCTCTTGACATGTGCCATTGTCGTCTGTCGCTTCTGGGTTGTAGTTCTGAGCTTCTGGGTCTGTACACCCTGGAATTTCGAACTGATCACAGACTCCGTCATTGTCAACATCATCAGAACAATTGCCTTCGCAATCCAAGAATTGACCAAGAGGGTAGGTGCACAACATCAAGTTTGGCACCAAAGCTTCGGGGTCGAAGTTGCATGCATTGACATCCATGCAGCCCACGCATGAGCTGAACTCACAAGCACCTGCGAGGAGATAGTCCGCGTCAGGATCAAAATTGCATGCTGCGGTCACAGTGCACCCACCCACCAGGCATGTCCCATTGTCCTCTGTGGCATAGGGATCAAAGTTGGGAGAGTTTCCATCTGTGCAACCCAACACCTCGAGCTCGTCACATACGCCGTCTCCGTCTGCATCATTGAGGCAATTGCCGTCACAATCGTAGGCGAAGTCGGGCAAATCACAAAGTCCGTTGTCAATGGTAGCTTCTGCATCGTAGTTGCATGCTTCGGGGTCCGTACAACCTGTACAGCTGGTGAAGTCACATGCTCCTTGAATTTGATAATCTGCCTCTGAGTTGTAGTTGCAAGCTGACGGGAATGTGCATCCTCCTACGAAACACGAACCGTCATCGAAGGCTGCATTTGGGTCGTAGTTGGGATTTGTTGAGTCGGTACAACCTTGTTCATCTGTATCGCAGATGTTGTTTTCGTTCATATCCTCCATACAGTCGCCACCGCATACACCGATGGCATCCAGCTGATTTCCGTCGCAGTCGCAATCTCCTTCTGGGATGTCAGAGCAACCGCAGTCGTATATGGCACCTGGGCCTCCGCAGACACCACAGTCATCAAGTGCCGCACAAGATCCATCATCGAACGTCGCCTCCTCGTTGTAGTTGCACGCCTCGAAATCGGTGCAGCCAGAAACTTCATTTGAATCGCACAAACCGTTGTCATTGGCGTCAGCAAGGCAATCCCCACCACACACGCCAAGGGCATCGAGCTGGTTTCCGTCACAGTCGCAGTCTCCTTCGGGGATGTCAGCACATCCACACTCGTAAATGGCGCCAGGACCGTTGCAAATGCCGCACTCATCGAGCTCTCCAACACAAGGATCGACGTCGTCGCAAATGCCATCGGCGTCCTCGTCTGCCACGCAGTCTCCGCCACACACGCCGAGGACGTCAAGCTGGTTTCCGTCACAGTCGCAATCTCCTTCGGGGATGTCAGCACATCCGCACTCGTAGATGGCGCCGGGACCATCACACACACCACAATCGTCCACATTTCCGAGGCATTCCTCTTCATCGTCACAGATGCCGTTGTCATTCACATCTGCCACGCAGTCCCCGCCACACACGCCGAGGGCGTCAAGCTGGTTTCCGTCACAGTCGCAGTCTCCTTCGGGGATGTCAGCACATCCGCACTCGTAGATGGCGCCGGGTCCATTGCAGATTCCGCACTCGTCGAGTTCTCCAACACAAGGGTCGACATCGTCACAAATGCCGTCGGCATCGGCGTCTGCCACGCAATCGCCGCCACAGACGCCGAGGGCGTCCAAGGTGTTGCCATCGCAATCGCAAGCGCCTTCAGGAATGAAGGTGCATGTCCCGTCGTCGTACTGGGCGTTCTCGTCGTAGTTGCACGCATTGACATCGGTGCAACCGCTGCAAGATTCATATTCGCACAAATCAAAGTCATTGATGCTCGCTGATGGGTCATAGTTGCAAGCCAGTTCAATCATGCAGCCCGTGCAGCTTGAATTGTACCCGTTGCAGATTCCACATTCATCGTAAGCCCCGATACAATCGTCTTCGTCGTCACAGATGCCATCGGCATCGGTGTCCGCCGCACAATCTCCGCCACAAATTCCGAAAGCGTCAAGTTGGTTTCCATCGCAATCGCAATTCCCTTCGAGAATGTAGGTGCATGAATCGTCATCGTATGTTGCAGTTGGGTTGTAGTTGCAGGCATTGATGTCTGTACAACCACACCCAGTTGTTTGGGATGAACCTGAGAATGTGCCAGGGCCATCAAAAGTCACGCTGATTTGTTGCTGGTCAGAGCCTACACCGAGGGGGAAAACCTGGTAATTGATTTGACCTGAGATGCCTCCTGCTGTAGTCACTTGCATGATGAGAACACGTCCGCTGGAATCTGGCAACCCATTGGCTGCTGTATTCAGTACGTACCAAGATGCACCTGTGAGTGTGTTGCTCTCTAAACCAGTTGCTCCATCCGTCAAGAAGAATGGGGTAACAGGTTGCATCGTGTCCTCCACAATGGAGGGGTCAGCAGCGCCTTCGATGCCGGAGGTTGATGCAGGACCTGTCAAGCCAATTGTTGCATAAGAGTCGTCTGCAAGCTCAGGGAACGCAGCCAAGAAAGCAGGGTTGATGCCAGATGCATTCCAAGAGCTGTTGAAAGAGCTGTTGAATGCCCCTTCTGGCGTGCTCACAATGAGGCTAGCCAAGTCACTTCCAAATACGGCACTCATCCGATCTGCTTCCTCCTGCATCTCCACATAAAAGCGGTAGGTGGTCAACCCCGCAGTGATTGCGGGTGAAGATTCCACAATCATCGGATACGACCCGCCACCGCCACCACAAGAGCAGTAGTCACATGAGCCGTTATCCTCAGTGGCCTCTTCATCGTAGTTGCATGCGGTGTCATCTGTACACCCAGGGATTTCGGCATCATCACAGACACCGTTCGCGTTGACATCCGCGTCGCAGTCACCCCCACAGACGCCAAGGACGTCGAGCTGGTTGCCGTCGCAGTCGCAATCGCCTTCAGGGATGTCAGAACATCCGCACTCGTAGATGGCACCAGGACCGTTGCAGATGCCGCACTCGTCGTAGGCACCCACGCAGTCGTCTACGTCGTCACAAATGCCATCGGCATCCTCGTCGGCCACGCAGTCACCACCACAGACGCCGAGGGCGTCAAGCTGGTTGCCGTCGCAGTCGCAATCGCCTTCAGGGATGTCAGCACATCCGCACTCGTAGATCGCTCCTGGTCCGTTGCAGATGCCGCACTCGTCGAGTTCGCCTACACATGGGTCGACATCGTCACAGATGCCATCGGCATCGGCGTCTGCCACGCAGTCCCCGCCACACACGCC
>Ga0160422_10000167_pt1 | contig 37559 bp, 48 predicted proteins | sample Fk160mmetaG_FD_108192 | JGI IMG/M metagenome (GOLD analysis project Ga0160422, IMG submission 108192) | Marine microbial communities from the Central Pacific Ocean - Fk160115 60m metaG | ecosystem: Environmental > Aquatic > Marine > Oceanic > Photic zone | place: The Central Pacific Ocean... | reverse complement strand
AGATGAAATAAATATATACGGTAGTCTTTTTATTCCTTCAAAGCAATTTATTGCAAGATTTAAATTTAGACCATGGAGAGGTGTTTATTTATCTAATAAATATTTAAATTCATTAGAAGAATCAAATAAAATAACTAAAGAAATAGTCGATTTTTATTTAAATAACAGTATTATTCCTTTAGTAGAGACTGAAATTTCTACAGAAAAACAATATTGCGAAACACGAAAGTTTATTGATTTATAGTTTTCTTCTTAATTTATGCAAAACATTTATGATCTAATTGTAATTGGTGGAGGAATATCATCCGCTACTTTTATTGCAAATATACTAAAAGAAGATTTTAAGGGAAAGATTGCTGTTGTAGAAGCTGGTAGAGGATTAGGAGGGAGGTGTAGTACGAGATACAGTTATAAGGATAAGAAATTGGCTCTAAACCACGGCTGCCCTATTTTTAATGTACAAAATTTGCAAAAAAATTCTTCATTAGATAATTTTATCAAAGAACTTTTAGATAATAATCTTGTAAAAAGTCTGGATAATTCATTTTTTGAAGTTGATGATAATTTAGATTTTTCAAATAAAAATGAAAATGATTTTTATTTTGGGAATGTTTATACATCAGTCAAAAATATGAGTAAACTAGTAGAGAATCTTTTTCATCTTAATAATTCAAATGATCAAATTGATTTTTATTTTGAGACTCTAATAGTCAAACTAAATTATAATAATGAATTTTGGACTGTTTCATCAAATAAAAATAAGAATATTAATGGAAAATTTTTAGTTTGCTCTAGCAATCTGTTATTACACAAAAGATCATTAAAAATTTTAAATGTAAGAAAAATTCCACTCAGAGAAGCAATAATTAAGAAGCAAAATTTTAAAATAGATAAAATTTTGAATCTTACTAATAAACAAGAATATATTAAAAGGACTAATTTTTTAATCTATACCAAAAAAGATACTTACTTAGAAGGAGTTTTTAATAAAGAAATTGTTCATTTTATATTTAATCAAAAGGAAAAAAAAGATATCGAATTTGAAAGAATAGTAATTCAAAAGCAATTTGATAATAGTCTTGGAATTGTAATTCATACAAGAAATATGGAATCATTTATTAAAAGATATAAAGAACTAGATAAAAATTTTTTATTTGAATATGTTACAAATAAATTAAATACTTTTTTAATTAAAAATCACATAACTTTTAAAGATCTTTCCTTAGATGATATTTCAATAATGAATTGGAGAGCTTCACAACCTTTTGGAGAAGGTATCCCAAAAGAACTTCAACTATGTGAGGAATATAATATTGGATTTTGTGGAGATTGGTTTAAGCTAGAAGGCTTTGGGTCTGTTCAAGGTGCTATTTTTAGTGGCTTAATATTATCAGATAAGTTTATCAATTTTTTGAGATAATTTTTTAAGAATACTATCTATATTAGGATCTTTTTTAAAAATTAATTCTTTATCCTTACCTAAAATTTTATAAGATTTTTCTTTATTTACATATATATCCCAGGCTTTATTGAAGTTTTCCATAGAGTTTTTTTTGCTTTTACCTCTTTCAATATAATCTCTTTTTATAACTCTTCTCATACAAATATCTTTATTAGTTTTTAATCTGATCAATAGATAATCATTAATTGAAATAAATTTTAGTAATTCAAGACTGAATATTCCCTCAATAATTAAGTTCTCAATACAGGATGATTTCTTATAAGTAATTTCAGTTCTTTTTTTTACGAAATCATATTTATATGAATAATTTACCTCCTTATTTTTTAAAATTTTATTAATAGTCTTTTTTAATAAAATAGTATTTTGACTAATTTTTTTATCAAAGTATGATTTTATAAAATAAGAAAGTAAATTACTTATTATGCCAGTCTTATAAAAATCATCTGTACTAATAATATGGCAATTATCTAATTCTGCCATAAGTTTTTTTGCGAGGATTGTTTTCCCACTTCCAGAGGGACCTGTTATGATTATTATTTTCATGAAATGTAATTGCACATAATTCAGACTACGAAAATTATCAACATACTAAACATTCATAAGAGTATTAACCACAAAAATAAATATTTAAAACCAGATCTAGAATACTGAATTTCTATTAGAAGAAAATAAATTTAATTCAGTAATTTTGAATAAATATAAATTTCATAATCTCTGATTTTAATATTAATTCAATAAAAATTCTTTAATAATCGTTATATCAATAATTCATTTTAAAAAAGTTCAAAGATTAAAATTTTAATTTCATTCTTATTAAGATTATTAACTTGCACAATATTTAAAAATGTGTCTTTATAAGATTGTATATAAATTAATCTAACTTCTATTGAATTACTAATTATTAGTTTTTCTGTTAAACTTTACCATTTTAGATTTTATTAATTACTTAATTGATTAAATGTTTTCCAAAATCCTAAATAAATTAAAATCAATCTTAGGCAAAAAATCAATTTCAAAGACTTCTAAGCCTAAGAAAGTTTCAAAAACAACCAAATCCACTAAAACAACCAAATCCACCAAAACTACGAAATCAACAAAGCCTACTAAAGGAAAGAAACAAGAAATTAAACTTTTAATTGAAAGTTTTACTTCAATTCCTGGCGTTGGAGAAAAAAGTGCGAAGGCGTTTTATGAAGCTGGCTTTAAATCTACGAAGGAGATTCTTTCTGCTAAAGATGAAGACCTTTTAGCCGTCCCAGGTGTAGGTATAAATTTAGTAAAAAAATTAAAGGCCTACAAAGTGTAGTAATCTAAATTAAATAATTTTAGAAATTATTTATTATTAGATAAAACTCTATTAGCTGTGTTAATTATTTCTCAATTCAGCTTGAGATTTTTGATATATTAATTTGCTTAAATAAATTTTAGTATTTCAAAATTATCTTCTTCTTGCCTTTCTTCTTTGCTGTAATTTTCTTTTATATTTTTCGATAGGTGTTTCATGGTGTCTAAGTCTTTTTAGATCAGCAAATATTCCAGCTTTAGATACTTGTCTTTTAAATCGTCTTAAAGCAGACTCAATCCCTTCATTTTCTCCAACTGTTACTTGTGTCAAAATAAATAATTTTAATTTTTAATATTATATCATTTAATATAACCTTTTATTAATTACCATTTGATGATGATTTTATTTTTTTATTAACAATAAGTATTTTCTTAGTATTTTTAATTTAATAATTGTCGATTTTTTCAGTAATTTGTAAATATTTCGAATGAATATACAAATTTATTTATAAATTAACACCTTTTTTTATTTGTAGGAGTTTTTAGAATCAATATTTTTTTAATAGATTAACTATAAATCTTTTTTAGAATACACAAATCAGTTTTATATTTTGTTTATGAGATTAATATATTTCTATTTATTCTTTAGTCATATTTGTAGTATATGTGGATGCAACTAAACTCAATAAAGCAATGATTTGTTCATTTGGACAATTTGTTTCATTAATCAAATTTTTGCATTCATTAATAATATTTTTATAAGTATCTTCTACTATTCCGTTCATTTCATCTTCACTGAATGAAAATTGTTTAATCATTTTATTTAAATGTTCTTATTTTAAATATTATAAAAATTATTATATTTCAACTGATTTGTTAATAAAATTATTGCCACATTGGGTCTTTGTTTTTATATTTTTCATGAGAGTAAGGTCTATATGAATGAAGTTTCTCAATAATAAATGCTAAATCTTTAACACGATTCTTAATTGCTTTACTGTTAATGATATTTGATAAGGATACTCTTTTCTTTATCTTTAACAAACCTAGTGAAGTTTGCCATGAGGTTTTATTTTTATAAGTCTCTAGCCAAAAATCAAAAATATCTTCCAAAACATCTAATGGAAGGTTAAAGGATATTCCTTTGGGAGGCGTCTCCATCTTAAATCCCTCTTTTCTTAAATCATTCATCAAATTATTAACATTGAAATTAATCGCAAATAGTATGTTACCTGCAGACTCTTCGCCAATTAATTCTTTCCTGTGACATTCCAGCAAATTTTTATTTTCTAACATTAGAAACTCATCATAGGTTGTATCAATAAGCCAAAAACCAATTCCATTTACTTCTCCACTTGCAAGAATTAAATATAAGTTTCTACTTATCAAAACTTGTTTACCTCAGAATAAAATTTAATTAAAGGAATTTTAAGTAATTTTTCTTTTAAAAACATTTATATAGAGTATTCTTTACCAAAAATTTAGCTTTTACTCGCAATAGATGCGTAACTTTGGTATTCTTAAGATTTATAATGTTTAAATATAGTGAATTAGAAAAAATGTTTATCGATCCAATCGATATAATTGTATTAGTTACTAACAAATATCTTACTAAAATAAAATTTATTAACTCTATTTTTTCTTAGGAAACAATCTATTTATTTTTTCTTTCTGAATGGTATTTCTTTTATCTCTCATTTTTTTATCTTCTAGGGATTCTTTATTTGTGCTAACTGCATAAATTATATAAAAAACTATTGAGCTAAATATTAGACCACAAAAGATTATAAAAATTCCTAAAGGTGCTGTTGGGCTGAAAATTGTGAGATCTACATTTTCTTTCATACGATAAAACTAATTTTATACAAACTAAATTACTTCTTCATAACCTAAATAAGTTGATTTATTATAGTCTTTGTATCCATTTGAATATGCTTCGGGATTTTTCTTGTCAAAATTTCTTGCTTTTCTGCTAATCATAAGAAAAGGTATGAATATTGCTCCAACAAAAAAATGAAGAATTAGAAAGTCAGAGGGGAAACCATTATTCCAATCTGGAAAAAATAATAATGTGCCTAATAAGTTATACATTTAGATACTCCATTTTTAATGTTATAACTATGACTGATAGATAACAATATTAAGTGTTTTTTTAATAAATTGAAATTTAAATACTTTAAAATTTAAATCATTTCATACTATAAGACTTAAAATTAAATTTATATATTTTATTATGTATTTATTGATTAATTTAAAATTGTTTAAATTTTTTACAGGTTTATTAATTCTAAGTATTTTAGTAATTAACCCAATTCCTGGATTTTCTTCAACGGCCACTAATCCAAGTGCAATTGGTCTGAGGAACAGAATTTCAAATAATTTTTCTAATAAATACTGTAGAGGAATTGAGAGTGGTTTCTCTAAAGACCAAGCAATGAGGTCTGCAATTATCGAAACGGAAAATATTGTTGCTTTTTCTATTAATCCCCAAAAGAAATTTATATTAAAAGATGATTTAGCAAATCAAATATCTATAAAAGTTATAAATAAATGTGGATGGTCTTTTGGACTTACAGGGAAAGAGGGTATAAATTATTTTAAAAAATATTTTTTAGAGATTAATGAAAAAACTACACCTAATAAAAAATTATCAGGGTAATACAAATTTATGAATAATATATCTGATAAAAATGTAATAATAATAATTTTAGCGACTATCGTTTTTATTTTTGGATTAATTTTCTCTGTTAAATCTCCAGAAAGAAAAGTTATTGATTCTCCTATAATTTGGAAGGATAATTATACACAAAGTTATAAAAATAATGGAATTACAAGTGAATCTTTTTATTCATAATTAAATTTAAATTATTATTATTCTAATATCAATATTTCATTTATCTATTTAACGTAATCTAGTAATAAAGAAGCTAATTTTAAATCATTGTTAATCCAAGCTCTGACAGCCATTGCTCTTCTTGGATCATAAAAATTTTGACTCCTATACCACTTAAGTACATCATTATCTGATTTTTTACCATTACATGACAAACAACAAGGTACGCAATTACTCGTTATGGTATCGCCTCCTTTAGATCTAGGATATAAGTGATCAATTGATTCTGAATTATCTCCACAATAAATACATTTATATTTTGTAATTTTGTGTAATGACTCTCTCCAATTTTTATTATTTATTTTTGGACATAATTGCTCTAAATAAATGGCATCTTGTTTATGCATTTATAAAACTAATTAATAAATGGATAATAGCAGATGTAAATTGTTTTTATGCTTATAAAATCTTAATAACTTTTATTTTGATTCTTGAGATGGAACTATAATCAGAATTATCTGATCTATTATAGGAAAATAACTATTTTGGGTTCTTACATTGATCAAGAATTAACTATTTTTAGCCAATTTATAATTTTTATTATTTCATATTTATCTAATGTATTTTCTTCAATTGCTGGAGGGGGGGCAGGCTTAATTCAATTACCAGCCTTAATAATATTTGGAATACCTTACTATAAGGCTCTTGCTGTTCATAAAATTGCAACTGTTGCACTTGGAATTGGAGGTTCAATAAGAAACTATAACAATATAAAAAGTAATTATTTAATAATTCTTCAATTATTAATATTTGGTATTCCAGGAGTGATTTTAGGAACTTTTATTGTAAATTTATTATCTGATGAATATTTGTATTTATTATTAGCAATATTTACAATATTACTTGGATTTTATTCTTTAATTAATCCAAATTTAGGATTGATTTCTATTAAAAGAAAAATAGGAACTTTTACATTTATAAAGTTTAATTCAATAGTATTTATTTTTGGAATCCTAAATGGTTCAATTTCCTCTGGAACAGGATTATTAGCAACTATTTTATTAATCAAGATATATGGCCTCGATTTCCTTACTTCAATTAGTATTACTTTTCTTACTGTAGGAATCTTTTGGAATGCAGCAGGAGCTATAGCTTTAAGTAAAATAGGTGCTTTGCCCTTAAATGTTTTAATTCTTTTAATCCTGGGCTCCTTTCTTGGAGGTTTCACTGGTGCACATTTATCAAATTTAAAGGGAAATAAATTTATTAGGAAATTCTTTACTTTATTATGCTTTTTAATCGCTTTAGCATTGTTATTTAAATTTTAATATCTGATTACTTTAAGTAAAACTCAATTGAGTTTTTTAATACTTTTACTTTTCAAGAATTGATTTTTTTTAATATTTCTATTAAAAATTTTTATAAATGATAATTAATGCTCCTATTTAGTACAAATTCTTACGAAGAATAAGGCTTATTTTGGTTTTCCTTTTAAATTTAATCGATATTTTAAAACATTCATATAATCCAAAAAAAAAAGGCTTCACAAAAGTGAAGCCGAGTGATGGGGAACTTTATTTTTAAACCAATTTTGATGAAATTGCAAGCCCCCACCTGTAGTGCAAATTGATAACATCAAAAACACTACAGATAGCGTTTTTCTTTAAAAGATTATTAATATATTTATTGCATTTATTTTTTTTTTAATTTATTTATTAAATTATAAATTTTATCTTATTTATTTTTTCACTTGAATAACTTTTTTTTCAATGTATTATTCTTAAAGTGGTTGAATAATTAAAAAGTTATGGTTGAATTAAGTCTATTAACCTTATTAAATTTAGTTGGAAATAATTTTTGTGAATATAGAAATATAGGTCACGATAATTATAAATCTCTTTTACTTGCATATAGTGATGCTAGTTACAAATTTGGACCTTTAAGGGTAAAAGGTGTAATTGAAAAGTCAGATAATTTTAAAGTTGCTGCTGTTGCAATAGCAGCTGTTAAATGTCCTAAATATATTATGGAATAATGAGATTTGAAATAAAAACCGATCAAAATAGATTCTCAGATAAATTGTCATTATCATTTGCAATTTCAATACTTACTTTTTTTGCAATAGTTTTTACAAATATTTCATTAAATATAAATAAATTATCTAGTTATTATCAAATAAATTATTTATGTAAATTAATTCTTGTTGATAAATCAAAAAGCAACTTCAAAAAATTATCTAAACTTACAAAGCAAATTAAAAAACAAAAAATTTGGGATTTTTGTAGAGAGTTTAATTCTTGATATTTTTTTAACTTGAAGCAGAAGTGTAAAATCTTAAAGCAAATTTCCAAAATCTACGAGAAATAATTAAAAATGTCGTCGCAACAAATACTTCTAAAATTATTTTCCATTCAGGTGATAACCCTAATAAAACTTCTGATGGTATAGTTGTAATAAAAGTAATTGGGATAACAGTACTAAAAAAAATTCTCAAAGATAAAGAAAATGAATCCATTGGAAACCTACCCATATATAAAAAAGATCTTAAAACTTCTGTGGCGTTCCATGTTTTAACAAACCAAATGGTTGTTGTTGATATCAAAAACCACAAACTATATAATATTGATACAGAACAAATTAATGTTATTATTAAAAAAATTAAAGATGAAATAGAAAAAGATATATCATTTAAATAAAAACAATAACTTAAAACAAAAACACCAAGTACTATTTCAATTAAACCTGTAGGTGCAATTTTATTAAACGATATCCAGAACTGACTATCTATTGGCTTAAGCAATACATAATCTAAAGTCCCTTCTCTTATATGTTTTACAATTTCCTTTAGATTTGGATTAAACCAAGTATTAGTAACTCCATTTAAAATTGTATAAATACCTTGTATTATTAATGCTTGATTGAAAGTCCATCCAGCTATTTCATTTGTATTTGAAAAAAATATTGATAGCAAAAAAACACTCCCAATAAGTCCTAAAATAGAAGTTACTAAATCAATAAATAGATTAATCTTGTATTCCAATTCTATGGAAAAAGAGGAATAATTAAAATAATAATAAACTTTTAAATACTTTTTTATATTCATAAACCCATAGCAGTAAACTTTTTTGTTCCCGATTTCCAAACTTTATTAAAAATAAAGAAAAATAAAATAATCCATAACAGTTGCATTAAGATCCCCTCAATTATTTTTGTTTGATTACCAGATAAAATAGTTGCGGGGAAATCTATTAAATAAGGAAAAGGTGTAAAATAAATCCAAGTTTTTACGTAATAAGGAAATGAAGCAACAGGAGCCAATAATCCAGAAAGAAATAATGTAGGGATAAAAAGTAACTTTTCAATAGAGCTTGCCTTCTCTGTCCAAAAACAAAAACTAGCGATAATTGATTGCATTAGAAATTGTATTAAAAATGAGAAAAAAGTACTGAAAATTGAAATTATAATTGTTAACAAAGAAGGGATCCACACACTTTGTGGATTAAATATAAAGAATAATATAGCTATAAAAAGTGCGAAAGGAAATCTGGTTATTTGTTCAGCAATATGTTGAGCAAAATATCTTATGAAAGGGTGTAAAGGTTGAATAATATATGGAGAAACTCTTCCTAAAAGAGCATCTTCTTCAAATGTAAATACAACCCAAACTACAGAAAATTGCCGAACAAAAAATGCACTTAGAAAGTATCTTGAAAGCATTACATTACTAATATTGATTGATTCATTTAATCCATTATTAGTCCATATGTTCAACATGAAAAATGGTATAACTCCCGAAATTGCCCATAAAGCAATTTCTGCTCTATATTCAAGCATATTTGCATACTGTGTTTTAAATAATGTACTCAATTTATAAAGGGATAGATTTTTCATTTTATTTTTTTATTAATTAAAATTTTTCCAATAACTTCATCAATTGGAGGTTCATTTATATGCAAGTCCTCAATTTCAAATTTACTCAATATATTTTTAAGAGTATTCTTAAAATCAAGCTTATTTATAGTGAAAGTGATTTGATTATCGTTAATATTTTTTATTTCTAAGTTTAATTTTTTTAAATTATCTATATCTTTTGAGGATTTGCAAATTATTGATATATCTTTATTTGGTGAAAGTTTGGTTAATAAGTTCTTAAGTTTTCCATCATAAGTAATATATCCTTCATGAATACAAATAACCCTTCTACATAGGTAAGTAATATCTTTCATGTAATGGCTTGTTAATAGAATTGTTGCTCCAGTTTGTTTATTATAAATTTGAAGAAACTTTCTTAAATTTGCCTGAGCATTTATGTCAAGTCCCAATGTGGGTTCATCAAGAAACAAAATGCTAGGGTTATGTATTAGTGATGCTAATAATTCTGCTTTCATCCTTTGCCCTAAAGATAGTTTTCTTACAGGTAAATAAAGTTCAGAATCTATCTCAAGCATTTCTGATAAGTTTTTAATTCTTTTCATAGCTTCTTTTTTCTCTATGCCGTAAATAGCTGCATTTAGATAAAATGAATCTATAGGTGGTATATCCCAGATAAGTTGTTGTTTTTGTCCCATTATTAAAGTTATTTTTTCTAAAAATGATTTATCCCTCTCAAAAGGACGAGAACCTGCTACTGATATGAATCCAGCTGTTGGATAAAGTAAGCCACATAATATTTTAAGTATTGTTGTTTTACCTGCACCATTAGCACCAAGGAATCCAACTATTTCTCCTTCTTGAATTTCAAAGTTAATATTTTTTACTACTTTTTTTTCAATTGTTTTTCTATTTAAAAAATGTCTTAAAGTACCTTTTAAACCTGGAGTTTTAGCTGAAATTGTGAAAGATTTACTTATGTTTTTAACTTCGATAATATTCTTAGACATTTATTAAAATTTTGTTTAATTTAGCTAATTTTCTATTGAAAATGTGAGATAAATTTATCTATTTATTTTTTAATATTTAAAAAATATCTTTTAATGAATAAATCAACCAAGAAAAAAAGTTAAAAGGATTAATAAGTTCTTTAATATTGGTTTTAGAATTATATTTTAAATCTTTTAATAAATTAGTAAAAAATATATTTTTGTCTTGTGAATCTTCTCTCGGTATTATTTTGCCATTTTCATCAAGTATTTCAATTTCATTTTCGAAAAACCATTCTTCCTCTCCACTTGAAAACTCTACAACAACTCCTACACCTTTACCATCGGTTAGTCTAAAATCCTTTACTTTAAAACTTGAGCTTTCTTTTATCAAATTAAGTGTTTTCGAAGATAATCTATCTTTAGAAAGATTAACATTGATAGCAACAGGGGAACCTATCTTAACTAAATCTAAAAATTCCATTAATATAAATTATCATACTCAAATTAAAATTGAGTAATTTTTATAAAATTTATATTTTATTTTTTATTGGAAAGTTTTAAGACTGCTTCAAGAATTCTTTTAATTGAAATAGTCAATATTCTTAAAAAAACAAATCCTATTCCAAGCCATCCTAGTAATACAGTAATAGATAATAAAGTTGAACCTAAATCCCTTTGTAGAAAATCAGACATATTTCAGATAATTACCTAATTGAATATATATACATAGTAACTTTAAAATAATTTGTTAGTTAAACTAAAAATTATCTATACCTACTACCCTTAAACCAGATCCTCTTTTGATATGCAGTAATTGAATTTTTATCAACTAAATTTTTTTTAAGTTCTAGCTCTAATGGCTTTGACTTTTTATTTTTAATGTCTTGTTCTAAACTTGTAATCATTTAGTAAATAGTTTCCTTTACTCTTACATATATAAACTAGTTTTCAAGTTTTGTAAGAAAATCCAGCTTTTATTAGATTTTTTATATTTTAAATTTAAATTTTTTAATAGTTTTTATTAATTTTGAATGTTTTTTTTGGATTTTATTGATTGACTTATGAAACAAGTAAGTTATATTAATGATAATTTTTGATTTAATGGATGAGTAAAGAACTAGAAACCTTCGACTTATTTGTCGATGACATTATTTCATCAAAAGATAATTTGTTAAAAGGCGAACTTGATTTTTTGTTAATGCAGTATATATTTGAATCTTTAGATCTCGATAAGCTAGATGATTTTAATAAATCTATTGAATCATCAGATATTTCTGATTCATATTTAGCTGCCTAAAGCATGTTTAAATTTTTTTATAATAAATTTTGGTATCCTGTTTTCGGAACAATTTTATCAAGATTTGTTTTTTTAATTGAAGGTCAGAAAAAAAATGGAAAAAGTTCAGTTGATAATAGAAAAAAAATAAAAAAATAATTTTACTATAAAAATATTTATATATTGATAACAACAAATTTCATTCCTTAGTTAATTTATTTATTGCAAGTTTTAAATAGGTATTTACATATAATGAATAATTTAAAAAAGCCAAAGACTAATAATTTAAAACCATACACTGTTCATTATCGCAATTTTAATAACATACGTTTAGAAAATTGCTTTTATGCTTTTGATGCATTCGAAGCTAGAACATTGGCAATGGAATTTAATGAATATATACATGATCATCCAAATAGTATTGATCTTATAAGGTGTGAGAATTAGAATAATTGGATATTTTTGGTTATTTAACATTTATGTCTTTTGAACCAGAAATTGCTAAATCATCTTGAAGACGTTTTTCGCAGGAAAGTACTCGCGACCAACTAGGTAATTGTTGTGTTGCTGGACTTTTTAAGAAATTTTCAGTTGCAGGTCTTAATAATTTTGCAAATTTTTGTACAGATAGTTCTTCTTCATGCCTATCATATGGAATTTTGTTAATCGCAGAATCTAATCCGAATTGTTTAACTCTATCTTCACCAACCCTTTTATAAAGAACTTCTAATGTTGATAATTTTGTATTAGTTAATGTTTCAGCTTGATGCTCCATTAATCCTCTTAATACACTTGATAAAATTTCAGTACACATTCTTTGTAAACCTTCCTTTGAAGATGATCCAATGGTTTTATGTTTATGATCAAAGAGTCCTAGATCAACTTGAGCAATTTTAGATGTCCTAACGTTTCTATAAACTTCTGAAAGAAGACCAATTTCTAAACCCCAATCACATGGAATTCTTAAATTCATAGCAAGATCTTTCGTAAATGCGAATTCTCCAGCTAATGGATATCTAAATGACTGAAGATATTGGAGAAATGGACCTTTACCAACTAATTGCTCCAAGCTCGCTAATAAAGGGCCAACAAATAATCTTGTTGCTCTGCCTTGTAATTCATTCGTTTCTAGAGATAATCTGCTGTAAAATGCTTTCACGTATGAGATTCCATATGAATCATCCAATAGAGGTAAAATCATTTTTGAAGGATATAAAGAACTGAATGTTCTTATATCCGCATCAAATAAAGCAACTACTTCAGATTTGCGAGTTGCGACTCCTATCCCTTGCCAAACCGCCCATCCTTTTCCAGGAGTTCCTAATAATTCTAGACCATTTTTTTCTTGTGATTTAAGAAGTTCTATAACTGAGGGAGAATTAGTCCACTGTAAATGGACAGGAAATGGCATTGATTCAAAAAAGGTTTTGGCTTCTTTTACTTGTTCTATAGACTTAGCAGATAATGCAATTACTAATTCATTTAATCCATTTAAATTTTGAAGTACTTCTTTAATTGATTTAAGTGCAGGTCTTTCAAATTCTTCATATAAACAAGGTATTAATATTGCGGTAGGTCTATTCTTTAATCCTTTATTTAATTCTTTGATTAAATCTTTAGTAATACCATATTCATGAATTGTTGTGATTAATCCTTGTTGAAAGTCCATTTGCTATTTGATGTGCAGAATAGTAGTAATAACTTCGAAGATTTATTCAAAGTAATGAAAAGTGATCCAAATAAAAATCTTGATAGATTAAAGCTTAAAGAACTATTGGAACTAATCTACCATGACTATAATAGCGAAGAATTAAATATAGTTTTATCAGAGTTATCAAAGATACTAAATAAGCATGAATATGAATCTAGGTTCGTGAATAGGGGGGAGATAATTTCATGGAATCAAAGTCATTCAGTATTAATAACTTATGCTGATTCAGTTCAAAAAGAAGGTGAAGCAACTTTAGTTTCTTTAAAATTTATTTTAGAAAATTATTTCCAGGAATTATCAAAAGTTGTTCATATCCTTCCATTCTTAAGGTCAACAAGTGATGGAGGATTTGCTGTTTCAAGTCATAAATTATTAGATGAAAAGTTTGGGAACTGGAATGATATCAAAAGATTATCTAAAAAACATATTTTGATGGCTGATTTAGTTCTTAATCATGTTTCTTCTTCTCATCCATGGGTACAACAGTTTAAAAAAGGAGAAGAACCAGGATTGTCAAACATTTTTGCACCATCAAGAGATTTGGATTGGAGTAATGTAATTAGACCAAGAAGCTCTTCCTTATTTTCTCAAATAAATACTATTGAAGGTCTTAAGCAGGTTTGGACAACTTTCGGACCTGATCAGGTTGATTTGAATTGGCAAAATCCCAAAATGCTCCTAGAATTTTTAAATTTAGTCATTTTATATATAAATAATGGAATTAAGTGGTTTAGGTTAGATGCCGTTGGTTTTATCTGGAAAGAATCTGGAACTACATGTTTAAATCTCTCAAAAGCTCATATGATCGTTAAAGTTTTAAGAATAAAACTCTCCAACCTTTTAAGTGATGGGGTTTTAATAACAGAAACAAATGTTCCTCAAAAGGAAAATATTTCTTATCTCGAATCAGAAGATGAAGCTCATATGGCATATAATTTTCCACTTCCACCTCTTTTATTAGAGGCAGTTATTACTTCGCGAGCTGACATATTAAATTCTTGGATTAATAATTGGCCAATATTGCCAGAAAATACAACACTTTTTAATTTCACGGCTTCACATGATGGTGTAGGTTTGAGACCTTTAGAAGGATTAATGAATGAAGATAGAATAAAAAAACTTTTAATTAATTGCGAAAAAAGGGGGGGATTAGTAAGTCATAGAAGATTATTTAATGGAGAAGATAAACCTTATGAGTTAAATATAAGCTGGTGGAGTGCGATGGAAGATTCAAGCAGGGATTCAAGGCGCTTTCAGCAAGAAAGATTTTTATTATCACAACTTCTTGTAATGTCATTAAAAGGTGTGCCGGCCTTTTATTTACCAGCTTTATTAGCATCTGAAAATGATATTAAAAGATTTTCGAAGACAGGTGAAAGGAGGGATCTTAATCGAGAAAAATTTGATTTTGAACAATTATTAATACAATTAGATGATGAAAATTCTATCGCAAGTAAAAATTTAAAAATTTTAGGTAATGCTATGAAAATAAGATCAAAAATTAAATCATTTCATCCATCTGCAGAAATGAAATGTTTAACTAAAGATAGGAGAGATATAATAGCTATCAAAAGAGGATCCGAAAATAGTTCAATATTTGCAATACATAATATTACAGAAAATAAATTGGATTTCTCAATTAATAGCCCTATAACCACTTCATTTAAAGATGTAATTAGTTATTACGATTTTCTATCTGGAAAAGAATATAGCAATCTAAACTTAGTTCTAGAACCTTTTCAAGTTTTATGGATTGGGGTGAAAAATGATTAATAAATCAAATATTTGGGTTGTCACTGATGTTGATGGAACACTTATGGATCATTTTTATGATTTAACACCTGCAAAAGAGACAATAAAATTGCTTCAGACGCTAAGAATTCCTGTAATTCTTTGTACTAGTAAAACTAAATCGGAAGTAAAGATCATAAGAAAAGATCTAAATCTAAAAGATCCATATATAGTTGAGAATGGAGGAGCAATTTATGGGGAATCCCCTGATGGTAAAGAATGGGAGATCATCTTAGGGGAGAGTTATAACATCTTGGAGAATATTTTAAATAATCTGTCTGAGAATATAAATTTTAAATTAAGACCTCTGAATACACTCTCTGATGATGAAGCTACTAATTTAACAGGACTAAAAGGAGTGTCTTTAAATTTAATGAGAGAAAGATATTGGAGTATGCCATTTTTAAACCCACCAGAAACTTTTGATAAAGATTTGAAAAGACTTTGTGAATTATATGATGTTGATATATTTAGAGGAAACAGAATGAGTCATTTGCTTTCTAAAAATTCTAATAAAGGAATAGCTATAAATAAACTTTTAGATAGAAGTGAAAATTTAAATGTGAAGATAATTGGTTTAGGCGATTCCCCAAATGATTTGCCACTATTATTAAATTCAAATTATAAAATTGTCATTTCTGGAATTAAAGGGCCAAATAAAATACTCATAAATAAATTAAAAGGGATTGAATTTTGTATTTCTGAAAAACCTCATGGATATGGATGGAAAGATGAAATCCTTAAATTAACTAAAAAATTATTGAATATATGATTAATTTATGATTATCGACAACATAAAATTTCCCTTGGATACATTTGAAAAATTAATCAATGATATTTCAGGATGTAATCTTGAGGAATGGATAAATTTTTGGGAGAAAGAAAGTGAAATAATATCATTTGTGCATGATTATTATGGAAATAATTTTAAAAATGATTGGCTTTGGGGTGTTGTTTTACCAATTTTGTCTGACATTTATAATCTAAAAAATTCATCAAGAGAAAGAAAAGTTATAGGTTTGTCTGCTTTGCCTGGGACAGGAAAAACTACCCTTGGTTTATTGATTGAGAAACTTTCATTAAAAATTGATATTAAAGTTTCTGTAGTTTCTATGGATGATTTTTACTTGCCTTCTTCTGAAATGCATATAGCTATTAAAGATAATCCATGGAATGTTTCAAGAGGGTTTCCAGGAAGTCATTCAATATGCTTAATGGAAGAGAAAATTTTAGAATGGAAGAATACAGGAAGATTTAATCATCCAGTTTTTGATAAATCATTAAGAAATGGATTGGGAGACAGAAGTTCTTGGAATATAGATTTTCCAGAAATTTTAATCTTAGAAGGTTGGTTTTTAGGAGTAAATCAGTTTTCTTCTAATAGTATTTCCAAAGAAAAAATAACCCCACCTCTTTATCCTCAAGAAATTAAATATAGATCAAAAATACAATACAACTTAAATAATTATTTGAAAATATGGAAATTAATTGAGAAGATTTGGCAAATTAAGCCAAAAGAATTCTCATATATGGATCTTTGGAAATCTGATCAAGAAAATGAAATGTTAAAAACTAAAGGAAATGCTCTAGTCAATAATCATTTGAAAAATTTTCTAAGAATGTTAAGTTGCTCTATACCTCAAGAAAGTTTTAATGAAATAAATTCACAATATTTGATTACATTAAATAAAAATCGAGAACTAATAAGTGCTGGTTTAAATATATGAAGAAACAAATTTATATTTAAATTTGATTAAATTAAAATATGATAATAAATATGAGAGACTCAAAATTTTTAATAATTAGTTTTTATTATATTGATAAGATGCAAAAAGGTTATATAAACATTTATGTATAATTTTTCCTCTTTTGCTATTGGTGGATTTGTTCCATCTGCTGCTATTGCAGGTGCATTATTATTAGCAGGACTCGCAGCCTTTTTCTACCTTGGCATTAAAGGACCAAAAAAGTATTAAATATTACTTGGTAAATATAAAGGAGCTTTTTTCAAAAATGCACTTATAATTTATTTATGGAATTAACAACTGTATTATTCTTTTTTAGCTTTCCTTTCGTTTTATTAACGGCTTACTTTGGTACCAAAAGTAATTTTTACGAAAGTGATAATTATAAAGGAGATGGTTGTGCTCATGATGTAAAAAGATAAATTACTTATTGCCTCCGTAAATACAAGTCCATTTACTATCAAATTGCCAAACTGGTTTATATATTTCTTGTGTAATTTTTTTACCTGCTATCAAACATGTTTCTAAATCCTTCATCGGCAAGGAATATAGTGAGGGACTTGTTATACCACTGACTTCTGGTCTTCCACTTGGTCCTTGTCTATAAGTGCCTATAACTAACCAATAATTTGCTTTTATTGGACTTGCCATGTTTAAAATACCTAATATAAATATAAATTTAAAAATTAATTTTAGGGTCATCTTATTTAAAAATTAGTAAATAAAAATTTTTTATAAATTAATTCTATTTATACTAAATGAAAATACTGAATAAGAAACTTTCTTGAATTATCTTAAATATTTGTTTTACGGAATAGTTCAGGGATTTACAGAATTTTTACCAATTAGTAGTAGTGCGCACTTAAAAATTTTATCTGAGTTTTTCGGTTTACAAGATCCAGGATCATCTCTTTCTGCAATAGTCCAGATTGCAAGTGTTTTTGCTATTTTAATATTTTTTAAGCAAGATATTAAAAATATTAAGTATGACGTATTAGAAAATAATTACTTGCGTAAGGATAAAATTTTTATATCAATTGTAATTGGTTCAATACCAATTATATTTTTAGGTGGATTTATAAAGTTTATAATACCTCATTTTTATGAAACATATCTACGATCAAACTTATTGATTGGGTTTATTTCAATTCTTACAGCTTTATTAATGTATTTATCTCAATTAGCAAAAAATAAAGGTATAACATTAGAAAATCATGGATTTCTTAATAGTTTTATAATAGGTTTAGCCCAGTCCCTCGCAATTATCCCAGGTGTTTCTAGGTCAGGAATAACTATAACTCTTGCTCTATTACTTGGTTGGAAAAGAGTTGATGCTGCAAAGTTTTCTTTCTTGCTTGGAATTCCTGCGATATCATTAGCTTCTTTTGTTGAGATTTTTAGTTCAATTCGAAGTAATGATTTTATATCTTATGGACCTCTATTATTAGCTTTAATTTCAGCTTTTATAACTTCATATATTTCAATTAAATTTTTAATTAGATATATTTCTTTGAAAGGTTTAAGGATATTTATTTCCTATAAATTGTTTTTTGGTATATTGATTTTATTCAGGGAATGTTCTTTATAAAATAATTTTTAATTTATGTTAGTCTTTAAATGCTTATTAATAATAAATGGATAACTTTATTACTATTCAATTAGGAGAAGTTGAAGTCTCTAATCTGACTTTGGGAGTTCTAATATTTTTTTCATCATTTACATTTTTGGCAGTTGGGATTAGCTCATATAAGTTATATAAATCTTTAATAAATAATGATAATAAAAACTAATTATCGGAACGGCGGGATTTGAACCCACGACCCCCACTACCCCAAAGTGGTGCGCTACCAAGCTGCGCTACGCCCCGTTACATAAATTATGATATATCCTATTAATTTATTTTTAGATTTTTAGACTTTTATATATAATTTTCTTAATTAATATTTATTGAATCAACATATTTAAGCTTATATAAGAATTGTATCTTAAATAAATTAAAAAAAGTATGATCTAATTTCTCTACTTGATATTATTCAATTGGATCATTGCTTGATATTAATACACATTTATCTACCTGCCAGTTAAAGTTTTCCCAAATTTCCTTTTTTAATTTGTAATTGCAATTTTCAAAGTCCTTTAAATTAATCTTTGTGGGCGATGCTGAACAATATTGTCTACTGCCAAAAGAAGCAAGATATTGTTGGTGATAATCTTCAGCAAAATAATAGTTATCTATTGTTTTTATTTCTGTTTTAATTGTTCCAAAGTTATTTTCTTTTAATGCTTTTTGGTATGTTTTTTGGCTGTTCATAATTATTTCCAATTGACTTTTACTATTGAAATATATCGCTGATCGATATTGAGTTCCTAAATCATTTCCTTGTCTATTATTTTGCGTGGGATCGTGACATTCCCAAAACATCTTCAATAAATCACTAATATCTATGACATTTTTATCCCAAATAACTTTTACAACTTCAGTATGGCCTGTATAGCCAGAACAAACTTCATTGTAGGTAGGATTAATTGTTTTGCCACCAGAATATCCAACCGAAGTTGTTATTACTCCAGGGAGTTTCCAAAAACATTTTTCTGCGCCCCAAAAACATCCACAACCAAATAAGATAAAATCTTCTCCATTTTCTGGTTCTTTATAAATATTTGTTTTTAAAATTCTATGTTTAAAGTATTTTTGACTTAAACTTTTTTCAGTAATTTTATTTTTAAAAATTTCAAACATTTAGAGTCTTTTTTAGTATTATAAATAAAAAATTATTATTTTTGAAAACACATAATAATTTAATTTCTTAAGTTGTTTTCTAAGTTTCTAACAGCTAATTCTCTCTCCCATAGTTGTTTATATAGTCCTTCTTCTTTTATTAAATCCTTATGAACACCCTCTTGAATAATTTTCCCTTTATCCATCACTAAAACCCTATCACATGTTGCAGCCACAGATAATTGGTGGCTTATCATTAAGATGGTTTTATTCTTATTATCTCTGATCTCTTTGATGATCTTTGATGCTGTTTTATTATCTACACTTGCTAAAGCATCATCTAAAACTATTACTGGAGAATTAACAAGAAGTGCTCTACCCAAAGCTGTTCTTTGTCTTTGGCCACCACTAAGTGTTATACCTCTTTCTCCAACTACAGTATTATATCCCTTTGGAAAATTACTAATATCATCGCTTAATCCTGCCTTCCTTGCCGACATTTTTACTAATTTGAAAGATGCATTAGGTTCTCCAAATTTAAGATTATCTGAAATTGTTGATGTGAAGAGGAATGCTTCTTGTGGAACTATTGCCACATTTTTTCTTAAGTCTTCAAGATAAATTTTTTTGATATCAATATTATCAATAAAAAGCTGTTCTTTAGGAATGTTTATAGTTCTACCTAAAGCTTTAGCCAATGTTGTTTTACCACAACCAACAGGCCCTACAATCGCTACTAATTCACCAGGTGATATTTTAAAATCTATACCGTCTAATGCGTTAGATTTAGAATCTTCATATTTTATTTTTAGACCTTTGGCTTCAATTAAACCTTTTATAACTCTATTTGATTTTTTTTGACTTTTTTCATTTCTAATTTTAGGTTCGCTTTGAAAAATCTCTTCGATTCTATCTAAACTTACTTGTCCTAACTGAAAGGTATTTAATGTAAATCCTAATAATGCTGTAGGAAAAACTAATCTCTCAACATAAAGTATTAATGCAACTAGACCTCCTATTGTTATAAAACCATTTTCAAGTTGTGTAGTTCCTAATGCTAGAAGCAACAACAAAGAAATTGATGATATTCCCTGTAGAAGAGGAAATAATGTACTGGCTGTCCTAGCAAGTTTTATAGCAGCATTTCTGTATGCCTTATTAAATTTATTAAATTGATTATATTCTGATGATTCTTGTGCATAAATTTTTATTGCACTAATTCCAGATAAATCTTCTTGTATTAAATCACTTAATTTTGATAAAGCTTCTTGTTGTAAACGTCTTTGATTGACCATTTTTCCACCAAATAAACCTACGATTGCAAGTATTATTGGAAAAATTAATAAAGAAGATATAGTTAAGATTTTATTAATTGTAAACATTGATGGGATTGTTAATGAATAAGCAAGGACAATATTGCACAAACTAAGTACTGTAAAACCTAATAATCGTCTTACATTTTCAACATCACTTGTCGCTCTAGCTATGATATCTCCACTACCCATCTTTTGAATCCAATCTGGATCTTGAATTAATAGGTGATCAAAAAGTTTTTGTCTTAGTTTGACTTCTACTTTTCTTCCAATACCAAAAACTATTTGTCTTGAAAATAATCGGATGACGCCCATTAATGTTGCTAAAAGTATTAGCCAAAGAGATTTCGATATTATGAAATTTGTAGAAAAGTTATTTTGTAATTGGTCAATAATATTTTTAACTTCTAGGGGAATTATCACACTTAATATATTTACTATAAATAAAGCAAATACACCAATTGTTAACTCTTTTTTAAATGGTTTAAGATATTTTTTTATAATATTTAATTTCTTCTTGTTCATTAAGTTTTTCCAATATGATTAAGATAATGTCTCATTTTCAAATTTGTGAGCTAATTTTATAAAGATAAGTTTTTTTTACTATGGAAGATGATCAGGTTCATCCCCTTCATGATATGGATAAAAATATCATAGATGCTCTAGTCGTTAAACAAGAGCCAAAAGATATAGATTTAATAAATTTAGCTAGATTATTAAATAGATATCAAAATTTCCCTGGTGAAAAAGATATTAAAGATGACTTAAAAAAAATTTTTAAATTTTGGAATATTTCAGAAGAATTATTATTTGCCAAAACAAGAAAAATCTGGTCAAATAATTTCAAACCAATTAATGCACCAAAAGATTTAATTGGTTCAGGTTTTGATACATCTAATTAATTTACAAAATAAAAATGACAATATCTAATAAAATAACTTCAATACTAGAGAGGATACTTCAAGGGAATGATTTAGATGAAAATATGGCAATAACTCTTATGAATTATTGGTTGAAGGATGATTTTTCTCCTATTCAATCAGCTGCTATTTTATCTGGCTTAAGGTGTAAAGGGGTTACTGGTATTGAGTTGGCCACGATGGCAAATGTGTTACTTGATGCTTGTGTTCTCCCTATTAGTAGGCCTGATTTATTTCTTGTTGATACTTGTGGTACGGGAGGAGATGGAGCAAATACTTTTAATATTTCTACTGCTGTCGCTTTTGTAGCTTCTGCCTGCGGTGTAACTGTCTCAAAACATGGTAATAGAAGTGCTAGTGGCAAGGTTGGTTCTGCTGATGTTTTATTAAACTTGGGAATAAATTTAAATGCCCCTTTAGATAAAGTTATTAATGCTTTAAATGAAATTGGTATTACTTTTCTTTTTGCTCCTGCATGGCATAAATCACTTGCTAAGTTAGCTCCTATTAGAAAAGATCTTGGTGTTCGAACCGTTTTTAATCAATTAGGCCCATTAGTCAACCCTTTAAGACCAAATGCTCAAGTCCTTGGTGTTGCTTCTGAAGATTTACTTAAGCCCATGGCAGAAGCTTTGCTAAAACTTGGAATGGAGAGAGCCATAGTTATTTATGGATATGGAGGATTGGATGAAGCATCACTTGAAGGAGAAAATAAAATTATTTTTTTAGATAATGGAGTCTTGAATTCATCTACTATAAATATCTCTGAATTTAATTTTAAAAATATTTCTAATAATCAGCTTGTTGTATCTGGAGATTTAACTAATGAGGAGATACTAACTTCTGTATTAAATGGAAGAGGCAAAGAAAGTCATATTAGTGTAGTAGCTTTTAATGCAGCCCTTGTACTATGGTCTGCTGGCATTGAAAATGATCTTTCTAAATGTATGGATATTGCTCTCTCAACTATTGAAAAAGGTTTGCCGATGCAGAAATTTTTACAATTAAAAAGTTATTTAGCGGAAAATTAAACTAAACAAATGAATGATCCTTTTAAAAAAAATGCCAAACTAGTTCTTGCAAATGGAACAGTATTTAATGGTTATTCCTTTGGGGCAACGGGTAAAGCATTAGGTGAAGTGGTTTTCAATACTGGAATGACTGGTTATCAGGAAGTTATGACTGATCCAAGTTATTTTGGACAGATTTTAGTATTTACATATCCAGAAATTGGAAATACTGGTATTAACTTTGAGGATTCAGAATCTGATAAAAATATCGTTAAAGGAATAGTAGTAAGAAATTTTTCAAATAATACTAGTAACTGGAGATCAAAATTATCTTTAAACGAATGGTTGAAAAAAAATAATGTGATAGGTTTGTTTGGAATAGATACGAGAGCTTTAGTAAAGATATTAAGAGAAGATGGTTCAATGAATGGGATTATTACTAATGAGGATATTAGTATTGAAGGTTGCAAACATTACTTAAATAATTTTCCCGATATGAAGGGATTAAATCTTGCTTCAAAGGTTTCAACTACGAAAGAATATTTATGGGATCATTTTGATTCTGATTTTTCATATGGAAAATTATCAATTAACTGTAAAAAAGAAAAATTAAAAGTTGTGGCTATTGATTTTGGGATTAAAAAATCTATTTTAAATAGGCTGTCTTATTACGGTTGTGAAGTAATTGTTTTACCGTTTAAGACAACAATTGAAAATGTTTTATCTCACGAGCCAAATGGTATATTTTTTTCTAATGGTCCTGGAGATCCTGCCTGTGTTCATGAGGGTATTAAGTTAGCAAAGGAACTAATGGAAATTGGAAATATTCCCATGTTTGGTATTTGTTTAGGCCATCAAATATTTGGATTGGCTTTAGGTGGCAAAACTTATAAGTTATCGTTTGGGCATCGCGGTTTAAATCATCCTTGTGGTACAGATAATAAAGTTGACATAACAAGTCAAAATCATGGATTTGCATTAGATGCTGATTCGATTCCTGAAGATGTAGCTGAAATTAACTTTTTAAATCTTAATGATAAAACAGTTGCAGGATTGAGAATTAAAAATAAACCTATTTTTAGCGTACAATATCATCCTGAAGCTGGTCCTGGTCCACATGATTCAGATTATTTATTTAATAATTTTGTTTCTCTAATGTTAGAAAGATGTTGACATATTCGATTCTTTTGATTTGATAATTACATTTAATAAATTATTTTTTGGAGGAAAAATCATAGAAGACTTCCAAAGACTTACTGTCTCTCTAAGAGGAAACATATCTGTAAAAGTAAGAACAACTGTATTTACTTTTACAGGACAATTAGATGCTTTTTCTGAGAAACAATTTAAGACATTTGTGACTACTAATCTTAAAAAAGATCCAATGCCATTTGTGATTGATCTTACTAAGATTGATTTTCTTGACTCTTCTGGACTTGGAGCATTAGTTCAAACAGCTAAGGAATGTAAAAAACTTAAATTAGATTTTTCTGTAATTGGAAATTCTAGAGTTGTACAAACAATTAAATTAGTGCGACTTGGAGATTTTTTAAATTTAGAGTCTAGTTTGGAAAAAGCACTTGAAAAATTAGAAACTTGAAAAACTGGCTAAATAATTTAGAACCAACAAAAACAACTTTTGAAATAGGAGTCATTCAGCTAGCTTGGTTAGGTGATTCTGTTTGGGAATTACATCAAAGAATGAGTCACATAAAAATACCCGCGAAATCAAAGGATTTACATCTATCTGTTGTTAAAAACGTTAGAGCTATCTCTCAAGCAGAATCCTTAATGATTTTAGAGCCCTTTTTAAATGATTTTGAAATTGATCTTGTGAGAAGAGCAAGAAATAAAACAAAAAGGACTCCAAAAGGGATTCAGCCAAATGTTTATGCAAAATCAACTGGTTTTGAAACATTAATTGGTTGGTTGTTTTTAAATAATCCGCAAAGATTATCAGATCTTTTTAATCATTTAGAACTAAATTAATCAAAAAATTATTATGAAAAATAAATCAAATAATAAATATGGGAAATTTTCTAAAAATAACTTTAAAGAAAATTCAGAATCCAAAAGTTTTTCTAAAAAGAAAACTAGAAATAAAGATGATTTTCAAAGAAATTCTAATAATTCTAATAATAAAAAATTTTTAGAAAATAATAATAATTATGAATATCAATCAAAAAATAATTATAGAAAATCTTCTAAAACATTAAATGATTTTAAATTACATAAAAATAATAATGCATTCAGGGAAGCTAACTTAGAAGATTATATCTGGGGTAAGCATTCTGTATTAGCCTCATTAGAGAGTGGTAGGCCTATTAACAGAATATGGTGTACTTCTGAAATTAAATCTTCAGAAAAATTTTTTATATTACTTAAAGAAATAAAAAAACAGGGAGTTCTCGTTGAAGAAGTTTCATGGTCAAGAATTTCTCAAATAACGAGAGGAGCTATACATCAAGGAATAGCATTACAAGTTTCTTATACGAAAACTTTACCTTTGGAGGAACTTATAAGTCTTAGTAGAGTAAATAAAATTTCTCCTGTATTAATTTGCATTGATGGGATTACAGATCCTCATAACGTTGGGGCGATTATAAGGTCTGCAGAGGCTTTTGGATGCTCTGGTGTCATTCTTCCTCAAAGAAGAGCAGCAGGAATAACAGGTACAGTCTCAAAGGTTGCATCAGGAGCATTAGAAAATTTACCTATTAGTAGAGTCGTTAATTTGAATAGATCTTTACAATCATTAAAAAATGAAGGTTTTTTAGTAGTGGGATTATCTGAGAAAGCAAATGATAGTATATTTAATTTTGCAGATTCTTCACCAATTGTGATTGTAGTTGGTTCGGAAAATAAAGGAATATCTCTAATTACTCAAAGATATTGTGATCATTTATTGAAAATACCTTTAAAAGGTAAAACTACAAGTTTAAATGCTTCTGTAGCGGCTGGCATTTGTATAAGCCACTTAACTAAAATTAAGTAGTAGGGATTTTTACTATGTTTTAGTCATTTATCGGAATTTCAATACATAACTTTCTAAATATTTGCTAATTGTTGAAATTTTAGTCAGAAATTGTATAGAATTTAACAACTTACTCATGGTCTTATGAGACCAACTAAATTGATTAGAAAATTAGGAAACAAACTGGGTCTGGCTTGGTGGGCCAAAGTTGAGACGCAGTCGCCAAATGTAACTTATTGGTTTGGTCCATTTTTAACCAAAAAAAGTTTAAAAGGAGACTTAGAAGTATTTCTAAGTGACTTAAATGAAGAAGGATCAAAAAATATTTCTCATAGCTTGATAAGATGCAAGAAAAATGAACCATTAACTATTCAGTAGTAATACAATTTCATCTCATACTCTTACTTGTTCCAATGGATTTTAAATCTTATCGTAAAGAAATAAATAGTAAGAATTCTTCTGTAAAAGAATTAGTTATTGATTTTCTTGAAAAAGTTGACATTTTAAATCCTAAAATTAATGCCTTCACCTCAATTACTAAAGATAAAGCGTTAACTCAAGCTGATTTTATAGATAAAAAAATTTCTGAAAATTCTAAACTTTCTTTGTTGTCTGGTCTCCCAATTTCTATTAAGGATAATCTTTGCACAAAAGGGATAATAACATCTTGTTCAAGTGAAATGTTAAGAAACTTTGTCGCTCCTTACGAATCTACTGTTACCAATAATTTATGGAAAGAAGGTGCAATTTGTATTGGTAAGACAAATTTAGACGAATTTGCGATGGGTAGTTCAACAGAGACATCCGCTTTTGGCGTCACTTCTAATCCTTGGGATCTTGAAAGAGTTCCTGGAGGTAGTTCAGGAGGAAGTGCGGCATCTGTAGCAGCTGGGTTATGCTTGGCTTCAATAGGCTCTGATACGGGTGGTTCAATAAGGCAGCCAGCCTCATTTTGTGGCGTTGTTGGATTGAAGCCAACTTATGGAAGAGTAAGTAGATGGGGATTAATTGCTTTCGCGAGTTCTCTTGATCAAATAGGGCCAATAACTAATACCGTTTCAGATGCTGCTGAATTATTATCAGTTATTTCAGGAAATGATCCCTTTGACTCGACTTCATTAGATTATCCAGTTCCAGATTACATATCTAGTCTTAATCAATCAATTAAAGGTTTAAAAATTGGAATTATTAAAGAATGCTTGGAACATCCTGGCCTCGATGTCGAAGTAAAAACCTCTATAGAAAAAAGTATTCAAAGATTTCAATCCCTTGGAGCAGAAATAATTGATGTTAGTTGTCCAAGGTTTAATGACGGTATTGCAACCTATTATGTAATTGCACCATCTGAGGCCTCTGCAAATTTAGCTAGATATGACGGTGTAAAGTATGGGTATAGATCTATAGGTGTGGATAATTTATCTGATATGACTTCTAAAAGTAGAAGTGAAGGTTTTGGTGATGAAGTGCAGAGAAGAATTTTAATAGGTACTTATGCGTTATCAGCTGGATATAGCGATGCATATTATAAAAAGGCACAGAGAGTCCGAACTTTAATTAAAAATGATTTTGATAAAGCTTTTGAAAATGTAGATATCTTGTTATCACCAACTTGTCCTTCAACAGCTTTTTTAAAAGGAGATTATTCTAACGATCCATTATCTATGTACCTTTCAGATCTTTTAACGGTACCTGTAAACTTGGCAGGACTTCCCGCTATCACTATTCCTTGTGGCTTTGATACAAAAGGATTACCAATTGGTTTACAACTAATAGGTGATGTTTTACAAGAAGAAAAAATTTTAAATGCAGCTCATATTTTTGAAAAAGATGCAAACATAATGAAAAGTGCACCAAAGCTAAAATTTTAAATTAATAATTAATTTCTTTGAGTATTTATAGATCTTTTTATAAATTTCATTATCTTATATATATGAATATTGCTAAGAATGGGATTTGTTCCTTTACATAATCATAGTGATTACAGTTTACTCGATGGGGCTAGTCAGGTTCCGAAAATTGTAGAAAGAGCTAATGAACTTGGCATGAAAAGTATTGCTTTAACTGATCATGGAGTTATGTATGGCGTTCTTGAGTTAGTTAAAAACTGCAAAAAATATGATATTAAGCCAATAATTGGCAATGAAATGTATATAATTAATGGTTCTATAGATGATCCTCAGCCTAAAAAAGAGAAGAGATATCATTTAGTTGTCTTGGCGAAAAATTATGTTGGTTATAAGAATCTTGTTAAATTAACAACCTTAAGTCATTTAAATGGAATGCGAGGTAGAGGAATTTTTTCTAGACCTTGTATTGATAAACATTTGCTTCAAAAATATAAGGAAGGATTAATTATCTCGACAGCATGTTTGGGAGGTGAAATTCCTCAGGCAATTTTAAAAGGTAGGATCGATGTGGCAGAAAATATTGCCAAATGGTATCAATCAATTTTTGGAGAAGATTTTTATTTAGAAATACAAGATCATGGATCAATTGAAGACAGAGTTGTAAATATAGAAATGATAAGAATAGGCAAAAAATATGATATTAAAGTCATTGCAACTAATGATGCTCACTATATATCTAATAAAGATGTTGGAGCCCATGATGCTTTGCTTTGCGTTTTGACAGGTAAATTAATTAGTGATCAGAAAAGATTGAGGTATACAGGAACTGAATATATAAAAGGGGAAGAAGAGATGTTAAATCTTTTTCGAGATCATATTGATATAGAAACTATTAAAGATGCAATTAACAATACAGTAGAGATTTCAAATAAGGTTGAAATTTTTGAATTATTTGGTGAATACAGAATGCCAAAGTATCCATTATTAGCAAATAAAAAGGCAATAGATTATCTCAAGGAAATATCAGAAGAAGGTTTAAAGAAAAGATTATTAAAAACCTCTTTCGAAGATATAAGTTATGAGTATAAAAGAAGATTGCAATCCGAGCTTAAAATTATAGAGGATATGGGTTTCCCGGATTATTTTTTAGTTGTTTGGGATTATATTAAATTTGCTAGAGATAACTATATACCAGTTGGTCCAGGAAGAGGATCAGCAGCTGGCTCATTAGTAGCTTATTCTTTGCAAATTACTAATATTGATCCAGTTAAACATGGTTTACTTTTTGAGAGGTTTTTAAATCCAGCAAGAAAATCAATGCCTGATATTGATACAGACTTTTGCATTGATAGAAGAAATGAAGTTATTGAATATGTAACTGATCGTTACGGAGAAGAAAAAGTTGCTCAAATAATTACATTTAATAAAATGACTTCTAAAGCTGTACTGAAAGATGTCGCAAGAGTTCTTGATATTCCATATGGAGAAGCAGATAAGTTAGCTAAATTAATTCCTGTAGTAAGGGGAAAACCACATAAGTTAAGTGAGATGATAGATAAAAATACGCCAACTCCAGAATTTCTTGAGCAATATACTAATGATAGTAAAGTAAAAAAATGGGTAGATTTAGCAATAAGAATTGAAGGAACTAATAAAACATACGGAGTACATGCTGCGGGAGTTGTTATATCATCAGACCGCCTTGATAAACTCGTTCCCTTGCAGAGGAATAATGATGGTCAAATTATTACTCAATACTCAATGGATGATATTGAGTCTTTAGGACTTCTGAAAATGGATTTTCTTGGTTTAAAAAATCTTACAATGCTTAATAAAACTGTTTCATTAATAAAATCCTCGACAGGGGAAAAAATAAATCTTGATACATTACCTGAAAATGATGCCAAAACTTTTGATCTTATTGGTAGAGGAGATTTGGAAGGCATTTTTCAATTGGAATCCTCTGGAATGAAGCAGGTTGTTAAAGATTTCAAACCTAATTCACTAGAAGATATTTCATCTATTTTAGCTTTATATAGACCAGGTCCTCTTGATGCAGGATTGATACCAAAATTTATTAAGAGAAAAAATGGATCTGAAAAAATTGATTTCCCTCATCCATTTATTGAATCAATTCTTACAGAAACATACGGGATAATGGTTTACCAAGAGCAGATTATGAAAATTGCTCAAGATTTAGCAGGTTACTCCTTGGGTGATGCAGACTTACTTCGAAGGGCTATGGGCAAGAAAAAAGTTAAAGAAATGGTTAAACATAGAGGTATTTTTATTGAAGGTTCAATTAATAAAGGAGTTGATAAGAAAATAGCTAATGAACTTTTTGATCAAATGGTTTTATTTGCAGAGTATTGTTTTAATAAAAGTCACTCTACTGCTTATGGTGCTGTAACTTATCAAACAGCATTTTTAAAAGCTCATTTCCCTGTAGCTTATATGGCAGCTTTATTATCTGTAAATGCAGGTTCTACTGACAAGATGCAACGTTACATTTCTAATTGTTATTCAATGGGTATAGAAGTAATTTCTCCAAGTATTAATTTATCAGGTTATGACTTTACAATAAAAAACGATCAAATACTATTTGGTTTATCTGCTATTAAAAATTTAGGGGATTCGGCAATTAATAATATTATTGACAATAGAGATAAATTTGGGACTTTTAAGTCTTTATCAGATTTATGCGATAGGTTACCTATAAATATCTTAAATAAGAGAAATCTAGAATCCTTAATTCATTGTGGAGCCCTTGATGAATTTTCAAAAAATAAAAATAGAGCACAATTATTAGCTGATCTTGACTATGTCACAGATTGGGCTGCCTCAAGAAATCGTGATCGTATTTCTGGACAAGGAAATTTATTTGATATTGATAGTAAGATTGATAGCCTAGATATTTCTTTAAATAAGAGCAATAAAGTAGAAGATTATAGTCTTATTGAGAAGCTAAGATTAGAAAAACAGCTACTAGGTTTTTATTTATCAGATCATCCTCTCAAGCATCTTTCTAAGCCTGCAAGATTAATATCGCCTATAAGTATTTCTACGTTAGATGAATTTAAAGATAAAAGTAAAATTAGTTTAGTTGTAATGATTCCAGAATTAAAACAAATCACCACTAGAAAAGGTGACAGGATGGCAATAATACAACTTGAAGATTTATCCGGTAATTGTGAAGCAGTAGTTTTTCCAAAAACTTATATTAGACTTTCTGAATTTTTAATTACAGATACTCGACTTCTTGTATGGGCAACAATAGATAAAAGAAGTGACAAAACTCAATTGATTATTGAGGATTGCAGAGAAATCGACAATTTAAAATTGCTAATAATTAATCTTAAGTGCGATCAGGCAGCTGATATAAGAGTACAAAATAAGATAAGAAATTGTTTAATAAAATTTAAAGCGGACAGAGATAAATGTGGAGTAAAAGCTCCAGTTTTGGCCGCAGTTACATCTAATGACTCTGTAACTTATGTAAAATTTGGCGAACAATTTTGTGTAAGTGATATTAATGGTGCAGCAAAACTATTGGAGTCAAATTCATTTAATGTTAATTTACAACCTTTAGTGTCTTAATTTTTATTTTCATCATCAAAATTTTGAGAAGCTGGTTTAAATGCAGCTTTAGCTCTTTGTATATTCAATGGAATATTTTCTAAACCTAAAAAGCTCCCTGGAGCTCTATCCCAGCTAGCTGACAAAATTCCATAACTAAGTCCTCCTAAACCTAGTAAGAAGAATAATGCTGAAATTGCGATTGTAGAGGAAGGTGGTATTTCTGCAATTTTTTTAGTAACAATAATATAACTAATAATAAAAACAGACATGCCCATCAGGGTTGGTATTCCTGCAGTAAAAAATATTCTTTTAGCCATTCTATCTGCTACATATTTAGGAATTCCATTTGCTTGAGTTTTAGAATTGGGGGGATTAATATCCTTATCTAAATTTTGAAAAGCGTTACTTTGAGTGGATATTTTTTTAGTTGTATTATTTTTTTTTGATCTTTTCTTCGCCATTAATATAAATTATCCCCTAATTCCAATCTTTTTAATTAAAGTTGCGTATTTTTTTAGATCTTTATTTTTTATGTAAGATAACATGCGTTTTCTTTTTCCAATCATTTTCAATAAACCTTGCCTTGATGCATAGTCTTGATTATTTTTTTGCAAATGATCACTTAATTTAGTAATTCTTTCAGAGAGCATTGCTACTTGTATCTCTACAGAACCAGTATCTGTTGGATGTATTTGATGTGAGTCAATAAGTTTCTGTTTCTCTAATGTATCTAAAGACATAATTTTTTAATACTTAAAAATATAATACTATGAAACGAAGCAAAAATTCTATTGCCCCTTCTCTAGAAAGTCTAAAGATTCTTTTAATAAAGTTTCAAAAGTAATACTATTTAAAATTTTTTGTGTTGATACATTTTTTTGATTCACTTTTGTATAAATTAAATTAATTGCCTTTTTTCTTTCTTTTGAAGAATAACATAGTGATTTAAGAGCTAAATCTAAATCATCAGTTAAGCCTTTAATCTCTTTTTTTAAAAAAGAATTATTAGGTGTCTCAGTAAAATCTTCGATTATTTCTGAAGTAACATTGATTTTATTTTTTAATTCTAAAAATAATCTTTCAGTCATTTTTTGTCCAATGCCTGGTACTGAATTAAAAAGTGTTTTATCTTTATTTCTTAATGAATTAAATATTTGTGTTAAATCATATTTATTTAATAAAGACATAGCTATTTGAGGACCGATTCCTCTTACTTCTAGTAAATCTCTAAAAAAATCTCTTTTAGCCTTATCTTTGAAGCCAAATAATAGATCAGAATCTTCTTTTTTAATTTGATGAACCCAGAGAGTTATTTTATTTTGGCCTAAATCTTTTTTAAAGGGTTCTAATATTTGGACTTCATATCCTAAACCTTGACAATTTATAAGTACATAAGATTTTTTTGTATGAATCCATACATCAATAATTTCTCCACTAATCCAACTAATCAATTATCCTCCATCAACTTGACATCCTATGAGGGCTCCGGCGGTGCCAGCAGCGGGAATTGCCCACCATCTATCTTTACCTCTTGAACTTGAAAGGGCAAAACCAGCCCCTAAAATTCCTCCTATAACTGAACCTTCGCTGCAGTCATTTGTATCAGTAGTCTGAGATTTAGATCCTTCACAAGGTATTACAACCTCAACATCATACTTTCTAACGTATCCAGGGTTTGACTTTGTTCCTGGAATATATTCTTCTCTATATTCTTGCCTTGTACAAGTTACTGATTTAGGAACGGATGCTAATATTTTTTGAAATGGCATCACACTTAAAAACGCAAGGAGAATAATTTTCATTAAATAATATATCTTATTAAGATTTTAAATCTGTTTTTTGTATTTTGCTAGTAGAAATAATAGTTCCTAATAAAACAAATATTGATCCAATAATAAAATTAATAGTTATTTCTTCCCCAAATATATATATTCCCCATAAAGAACCAAAAAAAACTTGTAAGTAGTTTATTGATGATGCTTGTGAAGCAGGTAAATTTTTTAATCCAAGAGTTAGAAAAGTTTGGCCTGCTTGTGTAAATATACCGATACCAATTATCCAAATAAGATCTTCTATTTGAGGTGTTATCCAATTCAAATAAACGATAGGTAGTAATGTTATTACAGAAACTAAAGGAAAATATTTGATAATAATAAATATATCTTCTTGAATTGATAATTTTTTAACTGCTATATATGCTAATGATGTGGTTATGGCGCCACTAAAAGCTATGCAAATAGAAAATTTATCAATTTGATATGATGCTGATTGATATGGATTTAAGATTATTAATATTCCTAACCATCCTAAAAATAAAGCTATTATTAAATTAAAATTTATTTTTTCTTTTATTAGAAATACAGCAAATATTGATATGAAGATGGGATAAGTATATTGAATTACAGTTGAAATACTTAGCGGCATATTTCTTATTGAATAAAAGATACATAGCAATGCTGTAGTTCCAAGTAATCCCCGTACTATCAAAAGAACTTTATTTTTGCCCCATGGATTAATTTTCTTTTTTTTTATTATTAGTGATGTAATAAATAAACTAAATATAGATCTAAAGAAAACAAGTTCATATATTGGAACAGCTTCGTCTATTTTTTTTACACAAACAGTCATTAAACTAAAAAATAGTGATGCTAATAAAAGATATAATTTATTAAACTTTGTATTTTTCATTGGTTACTATTATTAATTAAAGGCATAGTTAAAAAATGATTATTTTATGAATTTAGGTAGATTCTTTGATGATTATGATTTATAACTTAATCATATTTTTTAGTTTTCAATTAAGCCAATTCTATGAGTTCCTCTATTCATCCAAAAACTATACAGGAAGTCAAAGAAAAATCAGATATTGTTGAAGTTATATCTGAACATGTGGTTTTAAAAAAGAAGGGTAAGGAATATGTAGGTATATGCCCTTTTCACGATGATAGTAAACCCTCTATGACGGTTTCACCTGCTAAGCAGTTTTATTATTGCTTTTCATGTGGTGCTGGAGGAAATTCTATTAAATTTTTAATGGAATTTACAAGACAAAATTTCTCAGATGTTGTTTTATCCTTAGCAAGGAAAAATGATATTAATATTGTTACATTAGATAGTAGGCAACAGGAAGATTATAAGAAACAGTTATCTAAAAGAGATGAGTTATTTAAAATCTTAAGAGAAACTAAAAATTGGTTCAAAATACAATTAAATTCAACTATTGGTAATAATGCATTAAATTATTTGATAAAAGATAGAAAATTAAGTAAAAATATAATTGAAGATTTTGAATTAGGATTTGCTCCTAATTCCTGGACAAACTTATATGAATATCTACTAAAAGTTAAAGGATTTTCTTATGAAGCTATTTTTAATGCTGGATTAATCATTTCCAAAGATAATAAAAATAAAGTATTTGATAGATTTAGAAATAGATTAATGGTACCGATTTATGATTCCCAGGGTAGGGTTGTAGCATTTACTGGGAGAACTTTAGATGAATCAGATCCAAAATATTTAAATTCTCCAGAAACCGATGTCTTTGAAAAAGGAAAAATTTTGTATGGATTTGATAAAGCCTCCAGCAATATTAGAAAAAATGATTTAGCAATAGTTGTTGAGGGTAATTTTGATGTAATATCTCTTCATTCAAAAGGAATTAAAAATTGCGTAGCAGCCCAAGGATCATCTTTAAGTAAATATCAGATATCACAATTATGTAGATGTACAGATAATAAAAATATTGTTATCAATTTTGACTCTGATAATGCAGGCATATCAGCAACAAAAAGAATTATTTCTGAAGTTGAAAGTTTATCTTTAAATCAGCAAATAAATTTAAAAATACTTCAGCTAAAAGGTTTCAAAGATCCTGATGAATTTTTAAATCAATATTCATCACATGATTATTTTAATTTGATTGATAATGCCTCTTTCTGGATTGATTGGGAATTAGATCAAATATTTTTAAATAAGGACTTATCAAAAGTTGAGAATTTTCAAAATGTTGTTTCTGGTCTTGTCAAGTTTTTAAGTAAGTTGCCTCAATCTGCAACTAGAACACATTATCTTCAAAAAGTTTCGGAAAGATTAAGTATGGGGCAAGCAAGATTGGCTATCAAATTCGAAGAAGATTTAAGAAAACAAATTAAAGGTTTTAGGTGGCATGGAAGATCTCAAAAATTTGAACTTCCAAATGAAGTTAATCAAAAAGAAAAAAATGAATCTGAAATTATTTTCTATTACTTATATTCACCAAATTTAAGAATCTTTATTAGAGATGAATTGATTAATCGTGAAATAGAATGCTTTTCTGTAGATCATCACAAGATAATTTGGAATTCCATTTCTAAAGTTGAGGAGTTGAATCTTGGAACGAATTATTTAAAGAAAATTAAAGACTCAAAGTTAAACCAAGATTTTTTTAATCTTAATTTGCTTAAACTAGTTACTGATTTTATTTCTTCTAGTCATCCAGAAATTATTAATAAACTCAGCTTTTTTATTAATCCAAACGAAATACTTCTTACTACATTAAGTAATGCTAAAAGAAACTTACTTGGAAATTTATCTCTACTAGAAAGATATAAATCTTTAAAACGTTGTAGGCATCTCATTGAGTCTTGGAGTTCTCAACGTTTAAATACTTTAGAAAATTGTATCTCAATATTAATTGATAGAAATGCATCGCAAAATTTAGATTCTTCAACAGAAATAGATGATCTTTTTAATGATTTAAATTCTGATGCACTAAAGTTTCAAAAACTCTATTATCTCGAAAGACAACATATTTTTTCTCTTGATAAACAAAGATGTGGAAATTATGCTTTAAATAATTAATATTTTGATTATAAACAATATTTAATTATTGCTTGTTTTACTTTTCTAGGTTTATCCTCCATCATATAAGCTTCTAATTCTCTCTCTAAATTTCCAGATATTCTAACTGAAGATTTAATAGCCTCTTTTTTATTTTTATTTATTTTCTTTTTTATCTCATTTATGTTTCCAATTATCTTATTTTCATTGCATGATTGAACCATATGAGTTGCTTCATGTCTTAGTGCTCTCCTTATATATAGTTTTGTTTTGTGATTATCTTTATTCTTTGATGTTAGTTTATTCCTGAAATTTGTTATCTTCTTTGCGTTTTCTGTACATATAATGATTTTTTTCTCTCCTTTTTTATGAAACCCAATATATTTTTTATCTATTAAACATAATGCAGAATTTTCTTCTATTGAATAGTTGACTTTCTTTATCAATTCAATTATGTCTTTATCTAATCTATTCAGAAATATGATAAATTCCATTTTTATACCCTTTAAATAATTATAGTTGGAATTTTATCAATATCTGTAATTGATGTACCACTTAATAATTTCCTATTCATACCCCATGATTGACTTTTTCTTGTAATACCCCATGTAACGATATCGTTCTTGAATTTATTATTTAAAGCATCAATCGTTTTGGTTAGTTTTATTTCTTTTTCTGATTTATTTTTATAAGAATAATTTAGGATTGATTTTTGAAAGTAAGTATAGTCACTTAACTCTTGCATTAAAACCCCTGCTTTAGTTAATTTATATTCAGGATGATAAATCTCTTTAGATAATTCGATGACTATTTTTAAAATAATATTTGTATTATTAGTAGCCTCGATAAGTTTCTTATAAGCACTTTTTCGATAATTAAATTTTGAATAATGACTAGTTCTTGCAAAAATAGTTATTGCGGAGGTTTGTAAATTTTGAGCTCTCATTTTTTCTGATGCTTTTATTGTATAAATCGCTAAAGCCTGTTTCAAATCTTCTAATTTTGTTATTGGTTGACTAAAACTTCTGCTAACACGAATTTCTTTTTTTTGATTTTTATTATCGTATATGGGAAGGCATCTATAACCTTTTAATTCTAATTGTATCCTTTGTCCTACGACTCCTAATTTTTTTTTTAATTCATGCTGATTCATATCTTTTAATTCTCTAGCATTTTTAATTCCTTTACTTCTTAACCATTGTGAGGTTTGAGTCCCAATTCCCCAAATATTATCTACGTTAATTTCTTTCAAATAAGAATTTTTATTATTTGCAATTTCTAGATCAAATATACCAGCTGAATAATTAATTCTTTTTGCTAATTTATTAGCTAATTTTGCTCTTAATTTATTTTCAGCAATACCAATTGTGATCGTTAAGCCTAGATTCTGATATATCAAAGTTCTTAATTTCCTT
>Ga0160422_10000166_pt1 | contig 37706 bp, 45 predicted proteins | sample Fk160mmetaG_FD_108192 | JGI IMG/M metagenome (GOLD analysis project Ga0160422, IMG submission 108192) | Marine microbial communities from the Central Pacific Ocean - Fk160115 60m metaG | ecosystem: Environmental > Aquatic > Marine > Oceanic > Photic zone | place: The Central Pacific Ocean... | reverse complement strand
GAAACTGCTTGACTGCTTGAATGAATAAGTGATCCGACAGGATCACACATCGAAAATCATCTGATGGACATATCCAAATGATGATGATGATGATACAGATGCTCTGTGGTTCGAATCCACTTTGCATCTTTGTTTAGCGTAATTTTCGCGCAATCCTCTCATCCGTGATTCTGTCGGTCGTTCACATCCATTGATGATAAAATATTCATGCATCTTTTGAAGTGTTCTGGGGTTTCATGTGTGATTTTGTTTACACATAAAAATGGCATTGTCAAACATGAATAAAGATGTGATTACCCGTCTAATGAAAATGCTGTCTTCGAATGATGATCAACTCAGTGAATTAAAAGGAGATCACGCCGCGTATGCGAAATTGAATCTTATTGCTTCACAGATGCAAATGCTGCAAGAACAAGCACAATCCGTCATATATGAAAGTCAGACAAATGCACGTCTGCAGCTGATTCCGATGACATCCCGTAAAGTTCCGGGAACGGTGTATCACCTTTACACGCAGAATGGAAAGAGTGTCCTATCAATTATATCTCCACGCGAATGGGACGCATACGAAGAATACCACGGTGCATATTTATTTGATTATGACCACAGTTTCAAAGCACAATAGTGCAAAAAAAATTATTGCTCATTCTATCTCGTCATTTTTTTTTGAATTCAACTAAAATTGAATGCAAGTATATCACAATGCGTGTATACATAAACATAAAGAAACGTTACAAGTATCAACACTTTACGATCAAAGTAAGGATACCTTTCGGCCGATACAGTACTTCAAAGAAGGATCAGAAAAACCGTTTTACTTACCCGTTTCGAAACATTCGAGCATAAAACAATCAGGGTCAATAAATATTCTAGAAAATGAAGCGTATCTTGTAACATATTCTAGGGATAATTTATTTCATGCTTTTTTCAATGCCGTACCATACTATTTAACTTGGAAAAGATTACAATTGAATATATCATCGACATTTTTTGTGCCATATTTAACTGAAAAACAATGTTTAGCAAAATGTAATGGATGGCAAATGATTTTAAGTACTCTCTTGAATGAGAATAATTATTATACTTCAGTGCAACGCACGGAGCATATGTTTACAAATAGTAATGTGATATGCTTTCGAAAAATATACAGCAGTAGAATACCATGGTGGCCAGATGCAAGGAATTTCACAAATTTGCGAAATCAAATTCCTTTGATCCAAAAATTCAAACATTCAATATTATATCATCATAATTTGCAATCCGATATTATCAAATATGGGTTAGTATTTATAAATCGAGAAAAGAGCAGAAGTATACACAATTTTGATGATGTTTGCACAGTTGCTAAAAAATATTTTACGACAAGTATTTGCACAAGTTTTGACAACCTCGATTTGCGACAACAGTTGACATACGTATCATCTGCTTCAGGTTTGGCTGGTGTACATGGTCAGGCTTTGACGCATATCGCTTTTATGCCAAGCAATCGAGTGAGATGCTTTGTGCTTGAAATAATTCCATCAAGTATGAGAAACACGCACGCATTTTTTGATTATTATAGACTTGCTGTTATGAATAATGTAAGTCTACACAGATATAAGGAAAACGTTGATATACAGTGTCAAAATGCTCACTTCAGAACATGTGGTAATATGAGTATCAATACGCTGTCATTTTCAAAAAAATTGAAAGAAATAATCTCTTAATCATGTTTTTTTTTTCGCTTGGACATGTCGAGAAAAACTATGTGCATCGTGCTTTGGTATACTCAGAAAACGCAACAATACTTGCACGCAAATTTGAAACATTTGATAGAAACGAAAATGTCTTGTGTTTCTTCATGTACAGCATTGGCAATTACCATGGAGATCCTTTTTTCTTTTCATCTTTTGCCATAAAGATAGATACTTTTATTCTTTTTGTTTCTTTGATTTTGTGTTTTTCTGTACTTTTGTTCATGTATTTAAACAACTAGATTGCTTGCTTGATGCTACCTGAGTACTGACGATGTCTAAATTTTAAACCGAAACATTTTTGAACCTAAAAGCTTTTGGTTTCAAAAATTTTTCGATGCCGTTTGAACCCGAAGATTTTCGTTTCTTTTCCAAGCGTTCGTTGTCTTTTTTCAAGAGTTTGAATTTTTCTTCATATTGTTTTTTCTTTTCACTATACTCTTCGATTTCGCGTATACGATTTTCCAACCATTCTTGGCTAAACTTTGAAGTCCTCGAATCCAAAAGTTGCCAAAGAAGAATTTTATTTGCCACAAAAGAAGTTCCTCCGTTTCCTAATTCTTTGTTTGTTGGAATTTTTTTCCGTATTTCCTCACAAACCTCAAGACAATTTGTATTGTACTTGATTCCACCTGTTGTTGTTTCCAAATCGATTGTAATATTTTGTTTAGTTTGTTTGCATCTGATAGTGTGTGCAGCAGATTCAGAAAACAAAGAGTCCAAAAGATCACAAGTTTTTTGTTTATTTTCTCCACTGTATACTACTTGCCGAATCAATGTTTTGACTTCATCAACTGGTAAAGGGTCATTTGATTGCTTTTCCAAATAATATTGATACTCTTTCTTCAAGGCTTCTGGTCTCAACAGATCCAATGTTATGTGTGATGGTGCTTTGGGTCTTTCCACGGCTTCATACAACCAAATAATGTTTTTCACTTGACTAATTATTTCGTCGTTCAAGTTACGTTCCCATCTCCGACTCAATTCTGTCACGATTTTAACTTGATGAGAGCATGCATCCAATTCAAAACCTTTGACTGTGAAACATTCATCTTTAAAAGGCTTGCGTTTCGAAAATTGTTCGACAAAAGACGGAAAAATATGTTTCCACATATCCATACTTTGTTTTTTTTCACGATTCTCAATATGATCTTTGATTTGATTTTTCAATTTCTCATTTGTAGTGCAGTCATCTAAGAAACTTTGGAACCATCGTGTAGAATGAGACTCCAGAGTATCTCGGCAAATTTCAGTAATTTGAAATGATGGATCCAATTCTTGTATGAGATGACTTGCTGCAAGAACGTTGGATGTTTCATTCTCCAAAACTGTTTCCACAAAAAATTTTCCGTCACATACCCTCATGTTTCTGCATAACTGGATGAGCTTCATATAATCTTGTAAATTCGAGTTTGTGCTCATGCTTTGATCCATAATTGTAGTGTCGACCATTGGTAAATCACCACCGACATCTAACATGAAGATGGCGATAAGAACAACCAAATAGTCCCCACTTTCCAAATTGTCTGCACATAGATTATCAAATTCGTTTCGCTCATCTATTTTGTCATAAAGCCTCTTCACTTTGATTTCGCGTCCATCAGCGGTTTCACCATACTCTAAAAGTATGTTTTCTGCTTTTTTCGCATGCTTCTTATTTGTGGTCAAAATTAGCGCATTTCTTGCGTTGCTTCTTTCACAAACATAATCAAGCAAACTTTCGATTCTGGTCTTTTCCCCGCGATCAACAAATTTAAGATTGAATCCCATTGAAACATTTTGTTCTACTGCTTCTATGGCTGTCATTCCTTGTATCCAATGTAAATTTCCGAAATATTGACTGAGATCTAATGGAACATTGCGGAAGAAACGACCACATGATGAAATAATAGTATGATCATTGACTGATGATAGTTTAACATCAATTGGAACCACGTATCGTTTTTCTTGTACCGACAAAGTTTTATCAAAAAGTGTTGCGAATACTTTTGATTCAAAAATTTCTTCGTTCTCGTATTCAAATTCTTCGTTTGATATTTCTTGCCAACAATGACCATTTTGCGAATCTGAAAATTTTCTCCACTGCAAAGGGTTTGTCGCTGTAACTAAAACAATAATGATATTGGGTTGAGATGTGAGACGATGAATAGTTTCGAGATCATTGTACTTGTGAGCTTCATCAAGAATGATCATCATTTTTTGTCGTTCTAATTCTAAATTTTGAGCAATTTGTAAAATCCGTGGAAGCTCTGTCTTCAAAGTCGATTTGCAAATACAAAGAGGTTTCACTTTTCTCATAGCAGAAACGTGAGCAGACATTTCGTCAAGATAACTTTGAATATGCCCACTTTTGTGATTCACCTCCAACAAATCGTTTATTGTTTTATCGTTGTATTTGCCTGTGACTTGATTTGCAATTTGAATTGTATGAAAAGTTGCTATGCAAACAAACGAAAATTCTTTCAAAATTTTTGCTATGAATGCACTTTTTCCCGTTCCGATAAAAGAAACAACACCAATCACTCGTTGTCCTTTTTTTATCATTTGCATTAATTCTTTGATTGCTCTTGGAATCCACGGTCGAGGTCTGGAAATATCTGAAAGTTTTGAATCCGAAGTTTTTGTCTTTAATTTCAAAACCTTTTCAGGATGACGAAAGTGGAATAGAAGTTCTATGGTCTCAAGATTCAAATTTTCGCGAGTGGCTTCGCTACATGGTTTGGATTTCAATTTTTGCCAGATGTGATTTGGAATTTCTTCGCCTTCATCTGTCTTTTTTTGAGCTTCAATCGTCACCAATATCACAAAAGGTGAGAAATGACCCCATCTTCTTTTTTGATCTCGCCAATGTTTCAAAAAGTTAGTTTCAGTAGACGAATTGTTTAAATTTTCGGCATTCGTTTTGATTTCCAATGGCAAAAAAGCATAGAATTGACCATTGTAATAATAATCAGTTTCAACTGGAGTCGGAGCAAATATTGCGACATCGAATCCTTTTTCTTTAGAAATCGACGCATCAGAACTTGATTTATCAAACTCATTGCTCTGTATTTCACTTAAATCGATATTTTCTCCTCCTGTTCCAAATAATTTTTTCCTGATTTTCGGAGGTATTTTCCATGGTGACAAAACGATAGAATCAGGATAACGTTTCAATATTTCTTGTTTCACTGATGGAAATAGATATATTTCTGCACGTCTGCCTTCGCTGTTGCGATAATTTCGATATGCATCTGTTTGCAATAATGCTTCCCACATTTCAAAGTATCAAATCAAATTTTTTTCGAAAATAAATTATGATAATTCCAACTTTTATTACTCTCTACATCATCGTCTGGTAGAAGTTCTGGACTGTCATTCGTGGATAATTGAGGTGGTCAAAAAAAATTTTTTAAAGGTTTCCAATTTCTTTGGTTTCCTATATACACCTGTAGCAATATTGATTACCGATAATACAACGTTGTGATGTAGTTTGCATGTCACATTTTTGGTTAGGCTGCAGCGCAATGTACTTAAGCGCGCTTGTCTCCAAATGCGTACAAAGTCCGCAATCAGTACACCGTGTACAGCTTAAAGTTGGTGATGGCGGAGGAGATGGCGACGGTGGTGGCGGTGGGGACGGTGACGGTGGTGGCGGTGACTGCGGCGGTGGAGACGGTGACGGTGGTGGCGGAGGTGGCGTAGGTGGGGGTGGTGGGGACGGTGACGGTGGTGGTGGTGGTGACAGCGGCTCTGGTGGTGGTGACGGCGATGGAGGTGGTGGTGACGGCGACGGTGGTGGTGATTGTGTGGGAATCGGTGGTGGCGATGGTGGTGACGGTGGTGTACACTTCCAAATACTGTAGTCGCAAGAATGACTCTTGCATTGCGATCCTGATTTGCAACAACATCCAGCATCCAAGTCGGTGATTGAATAATCAAGCTGATATGTAGAACAATCGCTTCTCCGACAAGTACTTGGAATCGGCGGAGGAGGTGGATAGGCCGCATCGTCGAACGACAGTCCTTCTTTGAAATGAATGGAAGCTGTACCATTTTTCCACCATCGGCGATCCAAAAATCTCCACCAGTACCATGGGTACATTATTCTGCAGGAGCAGCCGTTCCATTCAGCATATGAATTACTGCATGTCATACTCGACTGGTAACTTCCTCCATGCATGCAGGTTGAAGTCAACGAATCAGTGCCGGCCGTACAACCCGTTGGTGTTCCACCGTTTAAGGCTGCCGCGCCGGTGCACGACCGACCACATGTATTTAAGTGCATGGACACGGAACTCGGGCCGCTATTTGGACGACAATTGTTGTCGATGACAAGGTCTTCCCACACATTGGGATATTGTCGGCCGTAACTTGGCTCTTCGTCGTGAGCGGCTGCAAATATGCATGTATGGCTCGTCACACTTACATTTGTTATACCGGTGATGAATTCTCCTGAATAGCACTGATCCATCAGGATCATCATTTGCGTGCTTGGGTGACATCCTTGCAAATCCTCTTCCAACATGCTGGGAGTATAAAAGCGTTGAGCAACATCGTTGCTGCTCCATAAGCAAAGACCTTGGTTGTCTCCACCATGATTTGAGCCAATAATCGCGAGACGTGTTAATGGAGGATTGCGTATGGCGCATCTGTCGCGAACCGATTGTCGAATTGCGGCGAGATTGTTGATTACGTCATCAACGGTAGAGCTTGCATCGATGTCTTCGCTAGTTCGCAGCTGATTCGCGTCCGATGCGTCTCCGTAGTAAACAATTATGTCTCGATATCCAATGCCGTGAAGTTTGTTTTCATATGAGACGACATTTTCGTAATATCTTTGAAAATTGCCATTCGTGCTCCATCCGCCTGAAATGATGACTGCAGATTTGCGACATCGTCGCGCCAACATGTACTTGTAATACCACATATTCGGACGAACGCATATTGTAGAGACCTTTCCTACTCCGCACCTGTATTTGACATACTGTGTCATGTTGCTTCCAGGCCGATCGACCTGCTCGACTTGGTCGATCGACACCTTGCTACTTTTTTTTAGTTCAACAAGGGCTTGATATCTTGCTGGGAATTCGTCTAATTTGGGTAATTTTGTGATCAAATCGGATTGATTGGTACGACCAAGCAAATATACTGGATATTTTGGGTTCATTCTTCCATTATGTTCGCAGTAGAATGTCGGTATGCCCGCCACGTCTGAAATTGTCGTGTACTGCGATACGCAACCGTTATTTGTACACTTTCTGCATTCCATGTTGTCAAGTCCATTCAGATTTGGGTTTGGTCCCACACATAATAGACCGCTCTCTCCAGTGTTATCCACAGAATGCATAATGTCGATCTCGACCGAACGGTCATTGGATATGTGGACATGACATTTCCCATCGCCTGGCTGTGTCGCTATCCAAAATAAGCTCTGGTCCGGGAGTTTGTCTGTTTTTCTTGACATTGAACGGCTGCGGTAGTCGTTGACCGCGGCTTTCACACCATCTTTTTGAGGTCCTCTATTCGTGGGTGCATCTTTTGAGCACAAACAACCGCCATCCTTGTCAAAAATGCAACTAGTTCCAGTTGCGCATTTGCTGCAGCAATCTGAATGATTTGTTGATGCACTTGTATATATGCCTCCACCGAATGATGCTGAAGAATCTAGATCTTCCCCATCTGCAAAGTACATAGCCTGCATATGATTCACATCATACACGATAATGGTTGTTTTGGGGTTTTCGTAACACTGACATGTATTCGGATTGCACAATCCGGTACAAGTACTACAACAGCTTACACTTGAATGTTGCACGAGGGAATGTTGGTTGCTTCTTGACGATATCTGTCCAATAATCGGCATATTGCCCGATTCCGTTGATACATCCGAGTCCATGAGTGTACTTATCACACTAGATATCTGTTCAAGCTGTGAGACCATATTGGACGTCATTGTTGGATAAAGATCTACATTTTCGAACATCATGGCTCCATCTTCTTCCGATTGATTTGTAAATCTGATATTTTGATTTGTGTTGGTGGGGACACAACGATCGACATCCCAAGTCGTACCCTCCGCGCAAATTCCACTATCTTCTTGCGGTGCGTCACAGCTGCATTTGTCGCCATATGCAGAACGAATATCTCCACATTTAGCATCTCCAGCGAGTGTCAGCGGAAACATGCACAAAAGCAAATACATCAAGACCTGTGACATTTGTTATGTGCATATAAAAAAAATGAACAAAAACTTTTCGCACAAAAAATTTCGCTGATGTGTTCGTTCTCTACAACCCCCATCACTTGGAGTGTCACATTCGTAGTAAATGGAAGTATGATGGCTTTCTTAATTACTTCACTTGTATCAGAGTGTGTATCGAATATTGATTTGACTCATTCATTTATGGCACCATTGATGATATAGTAAGAGTCAATGAAAAGACTCATTTGTGATTTATCCGGAGACAATCCAGATATCTGATTTTCTTCCAAGTATTCGATCAACTTGCTTATCTGTGAATTGTAGCAAGGTTCCAATGTTGAGTTTATTTTCTTTCGCTTTCAAAACATATTTTGCAGCATTCACTCTATCTTCATATCGATATATAGTTGGAAATGGTGAAGGTTCTGGTGACGGATCCAGTATTAAAGGAATTCCCCAAACAATCAATGATGTTAACCACATTTATTTATAGTCTTAAAAAAAAAGATACCGAACACATCATGCGTCGGCTTAGCTAAAGGTCGCTAGTATTCATTTTCTTAGTGGACATAAATGTTGTGCTTACTGATCAATTTGTTGTGCAAACTATGTGGTATCAAAAAGTATCCAACCTTGAAAGAACATCCTTTGGAGTATTATGTAAGTCAGGAAAGTACACATTTAGATTTATTTTTTTACTCAGACAATTCTGAGTAAAAAACCTTTTGTTGTCGAATGAAATGACTTTTCATAGTGTTGTCGTTAAGTAGGAAAAGGTCAAGACTATTCCATTTTGCGTGTAGTATTGAGAATCATTCCTTGTGAAACGTATTCCTTCGTATTTCTTATAATGAATATGATTATTTTTTTTGTCAGATTAAGAAATGAAGTATATTGTTCTTGTTTTTGTTCTTAGCATTTTACAAGCATACGCAATACCATCAGGAAAGAGAAAATTTATTGAAATTGAAGAAACCGGTCAAACGCAAACACTTGCATGCGAAGACACTGCGAGATCTTCATCTTCAGTCATAATAGGTATAGCATTGTACGAAAAAGTTTACTACGATTTATTGAACAACAGACATGTTCTCTCAAGTTTAATGAAGGAATATGTTGCAACCCCATACTGTTATTGCAGAAACATAAACACCATCCGGCTAAAATTCCAAGATTGTCGACTGTGCGGCTTGCACACTATGAGCGAACAAGGTGTTCAATCACACGGAGGTGATTTATTTCAACACTCGCAATGGACAGCGCTAAATTTGGATAGATGGATAAACGTGTACACCAATCACGATTCAACATTTCCTTTTTTGAGACAACTCGCAAAAGATATACGTGAAAGTTCATTCATGGATACAATATTTAATGAAGCGGTTGGGCAGCAGAAACCTAGAAACCCCATCAATGAATTCATAATATTATGCGGCTTTTTTCACGATATTGGAAAAGGCGGAGATAAAATATTCGATATGTACAAAGTCGGCAAGTACGGTCCAGGTACCACAGATGATGTACATCCTGAAAGGTGTGCCGAAGTTATCCTCGAACCAAAAGATTATTATAATGGTCATTTAAACCCGGTTTTAGACATGTATTTTTCACAATCGTTTTTTGCAGACGGAAATGCAGCACGAAGGCTTATGGCATTAGCTGCTGATGTACATTGGGAACTTGGAAGAACCAACATACCCCTGCAAGCTGGTGGATGGACAGTTGACAAGTATATTGATAGAATTTTGGCTGCAATCACAAAATATGGATTTGACTTGGAGCATCGATACACAATCATAAAACTGTGCATGCTGATAAGTACTGCCGACATTGCATCTGGATATAATAAGGAGTTATTAAGTGACAAAAGTTTAGGAAAAATTGATCCTAACATTGAAATTGCACCGATGGTACATGAATCAATTGGTGGTCCATGGGTTAAATTTCACTTTCGAAACAAGTATGAAGAGATTATGAGAAACATTTTGCAATCATCATACTTGGACACTATGAAGGGATACAATCCTACGGTTGTTATTCATTCACCCCCTTCACCCCCTTCACCCCCATCACCTCCAGCTCCACCGTTTCTTCCTGGCAATTTGTACGTATTTTCTGAATATGAGCACTATATTGACATTTGATACTTGTCCAAAAAATCTGGCAAAACGGTCATTATTTTTTTGCACTCAATCAATCATTGATAAGATGTTTTGATTGGTTTTTTAAATATTGGTTTGCTTCTTTGGAATATGCGCGCCCCCACTTTTCACCAGGTTTGTGCCACAGAACAATTTCTTCCCACCATTTTGAATGATTTGGGTTCATGTCATAACTGTATATGTTAAATTTTGCCGGTAGTTCAGTAAAATTATGTTTTTTATGATAGTTATTCACGAGATCTTGATCGCCCCCATTTCCCTGCTTATCTTTGATTGAATGATACCATGACATTTTGTCACTCGCGCTTTTCTGAGTTTCTTTTAAAAGCATGACACCTGTGTTGATACCTTCGCGTGGTTTAACAACAAAAGCAGGAGTTGAAGATATCCAATAAAACTCGTCAAGCGATTTGAATGCAAGTATATCATTGTCCAGATGCAAAATTCTGTTTTTATTTTGTGCCGAGAAGGCAAGTGCACATGTTTTTTGAAAAGTTGCCAAATAAAACATACTTGACCATATCGGAGGCGGTAAGCATAGATGATTCAGAAAGGTGATGTTTACATTCATGCGCTGCAAGCTTAATAAAGTATTTGAACGTTGTTCTCCTCCCAATAATACATGAATGGTACCATTAAATCCAACATTTCTTACACTTAATATAGACCTTTTCATGTTGCTCATTTGTTTATCGTACCACCTCCATCCACTTCGAACATATGATTCGTTGAAATACATTGTGTAAGTAACATCAAAAGTATGTGGTGTATTAGAAATGAGTGGATTTTTACAAAGCAATGTTGTTTTAATGTCATGAACACAAAGAAAGTCATTTGGTGCCAAAACAACATTCATTAAATGAGTCACATATTTTATGATTTGAAAACGCCCACAAGCTCTGTCCAAAAAAAATCTGGCAAATAATTTTTTTTTTCGAAAATGATCTCCGTCGAAGGAGTTTTGTACAACCCGAGAGATTCAAATACCGACTTTTCGCTTATGATTAAGAACCATAAGTACAACGACTGTCTCTTCCTATTCAACGACAACTTTTTACATCGCAATTTTAGAAACCCAGGTGGTGGTTCGGCGAAAATTCGGCCTTATGCTTTCGAAGCACCATGTCGTGCCATAGGTATCAGCACAGGTTGGTCAATTCAATCAGGTGGGTTCCAGTCTTTAGACGATACCGTAACGCAAGCTATCTGGTGCTGTTTTGAACACATCAACCTGGTATTGACACAAAATCCGAACATCAAACGTGTATTGTTTCCCTGCGATCATACAAACTCAAAGAGGATTGGATTCAGCATTTTCAGTCCTAGTCGTCTCGTCGCTGACTATATCAATCAAAAGATAAGGGAAATTCCACTACGACTTTCACGAAATTTAGCCATATCGAGACATGCCATCGTACTAGCAGAAGATATACTTGAACAAAAACTACGCGGAAAAAGGAACATTGGTTGGACTCAGCTTGAATTACAGACAGTCAAGTCAAAAAAAGTACGTATTTCAGTGTGATGATTTAAAAAATCCCTTACCGTCGCCGCGTTCACAGAAATTAACTCTTTTTGTTTGTTGAGGGGATGTGGTGAAATGGTATCACGCTCGCTTTGCATGCGAGTATTCCGGCTTCTATTGCCGGCATCTCCAATTCATAAGAATGATTGCATTCCCTGTAATGTAACATCTATCAAAGACTGCGCAAGCCCTTCGTTGGCAATAAATACACAATAGAATGGTGCGATTAATATTGGAACAGCTAAAACATTGCCTATATCTCCGATTGTCGCTTTTGAAATCGCACCATGATGTTCCGCCGATGATAATGCACACACCAAATTTCCTATGAACATGGCCATGAGCGCAAGTCCAATGTAATCCAAACTATATTGCGGGTACATGTTGACAATCGATTTAAAAGATTCAAATATAACAGGATCGTGCACTAATATGGGTGGTTTTAGCGTATCAGCGAGAATCGGAACGGTCATTATAAAACTAACTTGAAGCACATTTGAAAGTCGGGTTTTATAAACTCCTGATATATCCTTATTCGATTCCGTTTCCAACACCGTCCGACTAGCTCCATATAAAAGCATGGATGTAGTAATCCAAGAAAACGCTTGAAACCATGTTTCACTACACGAAAACGATGCGGATGTTTCTGGTAACATAAAATCAGAATTGATAGCACACATGTACCAAACAAATATTAAGAAAGATGGCCACATATTCGCTTCACGAGCAGTTGGCATCCAAAGATACCATATTTTGTCTTTCGTCCATGTGTAATCAAACCTGAATAGTGAAAAGAATGCAGCCAATATATGAATACAAGCATGCAGATTTGCATCGTGAATTGATATATCTGGTGCACCACCTGACACTACAAAATCTATATAATCCATAGTTCCGATAAACAATGACATAAGACCAATCCCGTAATGTGCTATTCTTGTTGGTGTAAGCATGCCCATCTTAGCAAATCCATTCCATTTAGGTCTCGTTTGTCGTATACCATTATCATTTGGATCAATATTCAACCAAAAGTATTTTGATGGACTTAACGATGTCGAATTTTCCAGAATATCATAAATGGACACCATTCCTTCGGTTCCATACATTTCGACAAGTTTTTCAGAGTTTTTCAAACTTATGTCGGTTCCCAAATGCTTTGATAAGAATCGCAACTGATGTTTATTCAAGTTATCATTGTCGAATCGTTTCAAACCAATAGCTTTGGTTTTATCAATCGCCTGAGTATGCTTCAGATTTGGTTTCAAGAATACCAAAGATGCTACCAACAGGCCATTTATCATTTCGATAATATACGATTTTTTTTCTCCAAAACACACAAAAAAATAATTTAGGATACAGCTGGATTCGAACCAGCGATCTGCCGATCTGCAGTCGGCCGCCTTGCCACTTGGCCATGTATCCTGAATCGCAAACGATGGGATTCGAACCCACGCGGGCATAGCCCAACGGATTAGCAGTCCGTCCCCTTGACCGCTCGGGCACGTTTGCTATCTCCTCGTATTGGGATCGAACCAATGGCCTTGCGGTTTTCTGCATAAGTTATCTAACAGCCGCACGCTCTAACCAACTGAGCTAACGAGGAATTCTCCTGATACTTGAAAGCAACATTTTTGATTTTCATATGTGAACGCAAAACAAGCTATGAGATGAGGCTTTACATTGGCGTCCATGACCAGTTTTTTGATCGGTACTTGTTTTATTGTGGTGTGTTTTTGCAAATCATCGGGTTCATGTTTGCTTTTTATTATTATTCTGAACAACAAATGGATTTTATATTTGAAGCAATAAGAGAAGTTTTAATAGACAAAATCGGTGAAAATTGGGTATTATATATCAATCAAACATTAGCTTCTTACAACGACGAATAAACAGTTATACGGACTAAAATATACTCAAACATTCACGCCAATCTCTCATGTATTTCTCCTTGTCCGATAAGTCGTACTTGTTGTGTTTTTGCAAATTCTCGGGTTGCACACATTACTTGTTTTCATTCATAATCTCAGCAAATACTCGCAAATATTCTTCCTTGTCGCGAGGATTGTAGTGGTCTTTTTTACGAATGTTATCCGGTCCCCACAAGGGTTGATAGTTTCTATAGTTAAAACAAGCTTGAATTTCAAATGAGTTTGTGAGGTCGAACGCATTACAAGGCAAAATGTGATCCAGGTGCCATTCACCTTGATTTTCCCATGTCATCTTGTCGTCAAATTGTTTCTCAATGTGTGATTTGAAATATTCAATAGTGCACCCAATATAATTGCATGTTTTCGACTTCTTATCTTGTCCCACATCATGTAATAGTTCACGAATTCTACGAGATACATTATGTTTTAGTTTGTATTCCGGATTTTCAGCACGTTGTTTCTTACACCAGGTTCTTGCATAGTCTCGTTGATAGTCTCGATGATGTGGATCTAATTTTCGTTTCTGCCATTCTTTCTTATCGTATTCTTTGCCATTTACTTCTCTCCATTCTTTGTTTTTTGCTGCTATATATTCCTTATTTTGTTCACCCCATTCTTTGCGTCTTTCTGATTGCGAATCTTTTGTTTTTTTCCAATACTCTGCATTATATGCATGCTTTTCTTCTTTATGTTGTGCATTGTGTTCGGCTAAGCAATCTTTACATGTAGGTCGCAATCCATCCCAACACTTTTTACCTCCTTTTCCAAACTTGCTACTGTCTCCTTTGCAAATCTTGAATGTTTTACACTTTCCGCACCACTTCTTCTCAATCTCGTCTTCGAAAATATGTTCAATGCGCTGCACCATTGCAAGATGTTTAATATTCTACATCTTGTTTGAAAAATTTGATTCAAACGCAAAAAAAAGTTGTGCTTTCAATGTAATATCTAAGCACCTCCACGAAGTCGCAAGACCCGGTGACTCCTATAAGTTTCCCTATAGGCCAGACTGTATCTCAAACCGGTAATCGAGATTGACTACATCTCTACCAGTCCATATCCGTTCAGTCGTTGAAGCCCTACCGTATTCTAGTCAATAACGAACTTAGGTAGTAAACTGCGGATTGTCCATTGTTACATCTTTGTCCTTATTACCGTATGGGAAGTGGAATTACCACTGTTCCTTTTACCAGTTTCCCGATAAAAGTGGTAGACAAAGCTTTAGGAGATTCCCGCTGCAAGATATGTCGCAGAATGATGTTTCATTCCACTTGCCTACCCATTGCCTGGTAGACACACCCCGTATCCTTGAGGTGAAGTGTTGATTCTTTCTGGCGAAAATTCCCATGATTTGCCATCTCATGGGCGTCGACTATACCTTAAGAAATCATCGACCTTGGGCAGGTCTCATCCCCACACACTTTAAGTCTGTGAACTACTTACCATAGCATCGTATCCCGTGACACCTTAGGTAGCAGATGCGGATTACGTCATACTTCATTCGTTGTTACTATGCCGCGAGTCATTACCTGCGGTACTACATACAGTTTCCCATACATAGGTAGTAGAATGAAGCTATTACGGAACGGTTCCCGCAATTGATGTGTGTTGCCTTGATTTTACAACAAGACTTGCTCATGGTTCTCATGAACAAACACCCAAAAATTTAATGTTATAGTCGGATAACGTGCGACCATCCTCGAGTTGCTTGCCCGCAAATATGAGTCGCTGCTGGTCTGGTGGTTGTATAATACTCTCCATTTCACAAATTGAAGAGTATATTCCCTAAATCTTTCGAGATAGGACGGACTTTCCTTTAAGCTATCATCGAGAATTGCTTATGTTCTCTCAAACCGACAAACGTCAAGTCTCTGAACCTTTTCCATATGCTGGCAGTTTTGTTTAATAAACAAGTCGCACTTAGGAACTTGGCTGCGGATTGCCCAATCTTTCAACGTTGTTACCATTGTGTTCGGTCATTACCCGAGTTCCTTGCAATCGATTTCTCGAAAGAAGTGGTAGTTGGAAGCTCTAAGGGGTTTCCTGCAATTTGAATGTCTCGCAATGAATTGGAAAAAACCCGATAAAAAACAATTCATTACTAGCATCTGGGTATAAATTTTACATAGGACCTCAACTGTTTTTCTGTGATTCAGAGCCTAGATGATCACAGCAGGATGCTTTTCGGGACACCACCATTATATCCCTTCTTTGTCTTGAATTTTCGCTTTTACATTATCTATAGAATCTGATGGTTCTACTTCAAGTGTAATGGTTTTACCGGTGAGAGTCTTTATAAAGATCTGCATGGTTCGGGTTTTGTTATAGTGGATAAAGATTTTTTTAAAACTCGAACGTACTATTTAATGCCAAATGGGTCTTCGATCATTTTTAAGTTTAGGGAAGCGTTTGTATTGATAGGTATCGTTTTCTAACAAGCTTTTGAAGTCAAATTCGCGACTTTGTTTGTCTGCCCATGTACCGATTGAAATGAATGTGTTTTCATTGGAAGATGTGGAGACAAATCGTCTTCGCGGATAAGCAACATAGTTTGATTTCCACACAAGAGAATCTCGTAATGACGGTTCGCTACTTGATACAATCATTCTTTTGTTTAATTGTGGATTTAGCATACCTGAGGAATGAATATTGCGCGTGAGTTCAGAGTCTAAAGGTGGTAAAAGTAAGCTATGACGTTTTTCTGAGATTTGTGTCTCGATTGCACTCATTTTGTCATTTAGCGGTTTCAAAGAATTTTGAAGTGATATGAGATGTTGTTCTAGTCGATCTAAAGGCTTTAATGTAATCGGTTTGGTGGTGATACCAGACACTCTTTTTTTCAATCGTTCTTTCTTGTCAAGCATTGAATGTATAAAGATTTATTTTTTTTGAAAGTAACGCGTAACATATATTTGCATAGTAGTATTGTCCAGCTCATCCGCTCCGACTGGACCAGATTCCAAAATATTTTGATCAACTCTTACTGATATTTTTTTCGGAAAAATGTGGACTTCTGTCGTGACTTACAAGCTTCCGATGGGCGACGAATTTATCGTTCAACGCAACATGAAAGCCTATCGTGATTTTCGTTGGCGAGGACTTATTCAAAAGAAGAAAGGAGGTACTCGCTTGTGCTGTTCTCCATCACGACTTAAATCGTTTGTGGACGAATACTTTGAGATTGCATGCTTGTGTCAGCACGAGTGTTTACAGGGACATAATCCGTACGTGTCTAAACAGTATGCGTGTTCATACAGAGATTTATAAGCTAAAGTGGATAGCACCAATGATTAGATATTTAAAAAAATTAGATACGAAACGATGGACCATAAGAAAGAAATATTTCGTCGTTTGCAGCAATGTTAGCAGTCGCAACCACCTTTCCTACTGCGTTAAACTTTGAGTTGTTTCGCTTGCCGGTCGGAGCACGGTTGGCTTTTGCAATCTTCGTGTTCGCGTTTAGCCCATCGTAATACGCTCCCTTCACATACAATGTGTGTGTAGTCTTTCTATTTGGATATCGGGCAAGAAACTGCTCTTTTGTAAGTTTTTGCGTATTTAGCGTGTAATCGTCTATAATGGTTCCCTTCTTGATAGGTATAGTGGTAAACAACCCATCACCTGCACCTAAAATGCTAGATTGTCGGACTTCCATCCTCTCATATTTTATTCGATCGTATGCAATCTGATTGTATAGTAATCTAAAAATCATTGTTTGACTTCATCTTGGTTTGAATAATGACATGTTCAAGTTTTCGTTTGTCTTCATACGTTGCGTCTTTCGAGTATTCGTTTGCCATGAAGCGAATCATGTGTACAGCATTTTGTTTCTTTTCGCATTCTGCGACATACATTTCTTTCAAATCTTTCACTGTGTGCATGAATGGTTCGTACTTCAAGTTGGGATAACAAGATAACATCAAGTTTTTATTGCGTTTTTTCTTGAGCCATGACCTAAAAGGAGGATGTTCTTTGCAAGCCTTTTTGAGTTCTATTCGAAAAGCTTTGTATGTTTGAGTTGTTGGTGGCCATGTCATTTTTTCGAAAAAAAATAATGAATAAAAACAGGAGTTTCTACACAGCATCTGGAGAAAGAATACGGAATCCAACTGCATATGCTTTGACAGGTGCTCCGATGTATAAAACAAAATATAGCGAGTCCAAAAATATTAATGAAGAAACTGATATATACAAACTAAATTTGAAGTATGGAAAGAAATACATCGGTAAAACTGAAGATTTTGAGCGTAGAATGGATCAACATTTTTCAGGAAGAGGAGCACAAGTTACGAAGAAGTTTAAACCAATTGATGGCAAAATAATTGATACGGTTCCAGGTTTTTTTGCAAATGAAGTCGAACAGGAATATACAGAGGTTTATATTGATAAATATGGATATGATTGCGTAAGAGGAGGTAAGTGGACGAATTCAAAAACTTTAAAATTCAGTGGATACAAGTGTGAGGAGTACCAGGTGGTGGACGAGGACGAGGACGAGGACGAGGACGAGGACGAGGACGAGGACGAGGAGGAGGAGGAGTAGGGGATAGTCTTAATAATCGAATTGCTTCTTGATATTTAAAACATTACGAATTGTCATACTTAAGATGTTGTACGAATTTTGGTGCAACTTCCAGTATTGAAGATGGGGTTTGACTGAGGAAGTATGGTAGAATGTGTTCAATTTTTTTGGGAGGTTTTGAGTAAATATCGGCAAAATATTTGTATTTTTTATTGGGGCCAACATCGAATATAACATCCTTTATTTGATTAAAGTCATGATAAAGCATACCTCCATAGGCTAACATGAAAAGTATGCATCCAAGTGCCCATTCATCTCTATAAAATGAAAGAGCGTTTGTTGTGAGATGGTAACCAGGCAGATAAGACGGTGATCCAAAATATTTGTACTCTCCTTCGTTTGGAATTAAGCTTCCAAACGAATTTCCCTGAGATGTTTTCCATGTATTACAATGAGCAAGACCGAAGTCACATATTTTTAATAAGTAGTTTGGAGTCAATAATATATTTTCCAACTTGAGGTCATTATGGTATATACCATTTGAGTGTAGGAAATGAACTCCGGTTAATAATTGTGCAACAAATGTAGAGATCAAATCATCAGACAATGTATTTTGCGAGTTAATATTTTTCGTCTCAAAGAATGAAAAAAGGTCTGGGCCCCCTAATTCCATTTTCAATCCGAATCTGAAGTCAGAACCAGTGTCAAGTTTCATACATGAGAATGTTTTTATGATATATTTACTATTTTCATCTTTATTGAATTGTACTGCACACATTGCAGCTTCGCGTAGCATTTGCTTTTCCGTATTGTTGTCTCTGAAAATTTTGATTACAGTGTTGGGTTCATAACTATAAATATGTACATCTCCATATGAGCCTGAACCTAATGCATTATTGAGATAGGTAGGGTTGTAATTTTTATGTTCATCCATACCACATCCAGATTTGCTGATGTCAAGACAGTAACTTTCAAATTCTTTGAATTTCACTTCATTTGCATTTCCAGTCGCGTTCCATTGTAAAGCAAAAGCCTGATTAGATGCTCTCTCCATTTTTTTAATTGTATAAAATAAATGCTGACGATTAATGCAGGTGCAGTACTAAATGTTGAGGTGAATAAAGTAGATGTGTATGAAATACCACCTTTACAACGCTGCTCTACAATTAATGATATTCAGATTGAATCAAAAAAAGAAAAGACAGAACACAGTAATGAAGTATCCGTAGTACAGAACACAGTAATGAATGAAGTCAAAAATGATCAAAAAGTATTTTCGATCAAGCGTTCAGAATAAAAAATTTAAAAAGTGACAACTAATAAAATGAGCAGATTCTTTGGATATTTCACCAAAAAATCACTATCATCACCACATGTTGTTTTGGCAACATTCAAGTTTAAGGATGAAGAAAGTAAGAAACAGTTTGAGACTATGGCTCAAAGTGACGTAGGATTGATGAAGACTCGACAAAGTAAGGGCTGTCGTCTGATTCAATGTTTATCTGACCTGAATGATCCAACTAATTTGGTTATTCGTCAAGAATGGGATTCACAAGCTGATCACGAAGCATATTTTCAAACACGAGTAGAGGATGGAATGATTGACAAGCTAAAGGATCTCCTTGAAAACGATATTAATGTCGCTCGGTTCGAGCCTCTTCCTTATTGAGATTTGAGCTCTATTTTTTTGAGGTGTCGATGCACGGGCGGCTAGTAATTTCAAGTGAAATCATGGTAGTAATATCTCGAACTTTTATGTTCTATTGCTTTTTTTATTGCTTTATGATTACGATCCAATATAGAATTCGCAGTTTCACCATCCATGTTTGGTATTTCAAGTAAATCGGGATCATACAGTTTGAGAATCATTAACATATCATATAGTTGAGGTTGATCTGGTTGTTTTGCGACCAGAACAGCAAGTGGATCTTTATCTTCCGTAAATTGTGACGGTAAAGAAGAGCTTAGAAAGTAATCGAGACAATTCGCTTTTTCCTGATCATCACATCTTATTATATCATAAAATGCTGCGTATATTTCATCAACACTCAACTCAAAATTGTCATTTAAAATACATTTCAACACTTTTTGATATGAGCAACCATCTGCGCAAAGAATGATGTCGGAAACGGCAGGAGAGTCGTCACAGTCATGAGAATTCATTTGACTCGAAAAAAAACTTCAAAAAAAAAACAAATGCCGAAGCTGTACATTGCAAACGGTATCGGATTTTCAAAGCTTGGACGCACATATGTTCTTGATAAAATTGTTGGGGTTGTGAAATCACTTGGTTTCGACATAATTGAACCTTTTTCAGACAATAATGAGCTATCTCTTGAAATATCTCGTACCATTGAATCAGAACTCGAAATAGCCAAACGAGATATGAATGGTGTCAGACAATCAGATGGTGTGCTGTGTGTTATTTCTTCACCTATACCGGATGAAGGAAGTATGATTGAGGTTGGCGCCGCGATGGCTCTCAATAAGCCAGTTTTTTACTTAAACGATGACTTTAGGTACAAAGCAAACAACACTGGACAATTACCCCTTAATTTGATGCTATTTACTCACACTACCGCCGATACTTGGGATCGTTACTACTATACGAGTATTGAAGACTTGTCGTCGCCTGGCAAGGCCCTCTTCGACTTGATCAATCAATAAATTGTGAATGAGTATATTTTAGACAATTCATGGTATACACACAAACTCGTCCTTCGGGTCTTATGCGCACATTTTTCAGAGTGGTACACCGTAAAGGAAAGTCTGTCTGTAACCTTGTCATAGAATCATTGATTTCTTGACAAAATTTTGGTCCATCGTCACCTATATTCAAAGAAATATCAAGATCTATATTATTACGTATACGATAATCTTTTTTACTATGAATTGAAAAGCGATTTCCGTGAATAGTTTCATTCATACAACAAATCATGGTGCCGTGATTCCATGTCCTATCTAATGATAAAATGAAATCCCAGTCATTGATTTTACGCATATCTACAGTGAATTCTTCTTCATCCATTTCATCAAAACTCCACATATCATGATCGGGACTTTTTGTAAAGAATTCTAATGTATGTCTAAAAGGTACAAAGCATTGCATACCATGTATAAACAATCCTACATATGGAACATCTCCTCCATACAAATTTATTTGCATATTTATTGCAAATAACATTTTATTAAAATTATTTCACCGTAGTAAAATGAAAAGATTTATTTGATATACCCTTATAAAGCAATCGTCACTATCAGAATCTGAGATTGAGTCAAATATTAATGCTTATGTGCAAAAAACGCATTTTTGAGAAATAATAGTCTTTTTTAGTTTACAACTAGTCAAAAAAATATGTGTGTATTTGCTTAAGAAATTGGAGATGCCGGCAATCGAAGCCGGAATACTCGCATGCAAAGCGAGCGTGATACCATTTCACCACATCCCCTCATACAAGTGTGACAGTATTTTTTTGTAATTTTAACGCATTTCATGTAAAAATGGTGTCAATGTGAAAGCTAATAAAATTTATTGTAGTAATGAAATGGCATCGACTTCAAGAGAAAACAGTTTCATTCAAGATTATATAAGAAGTCATTACAGTACAGATGAAGAATATAAAAGCTATTCACCTCTCGAAATAGCAAACAATATTACTTCTTTACAGGAAACTGTGGGTTCTATTGTGAGCGAGTTGTATAAGACATTTTCCGAAAGTTGGATTACTCAACAGTGGGAAAACTTACAACGAATAATTGATGGATCATTACAGTTTAGACCAAGTTATACACGAATATTGATTTGGAAAGAGTTTTGGGAGACACAGTATACACGAGAAATGCGATTGGTAAAAGATCAAATCTTGCGAGAACTGACAAAATGGATGAAAATATATAAAAATAAGACAATAAATGAGACTCATGTAAAAGTTTTAAAAAGTGCACTGAGCAGATTATATGCTGTCATGATTCCTATTTTGGATTCAGCATATATTAAGAAATTCGAACTCAAAACTCTTATGCGAAACACATTTTCAGAAGCTAATAAAATTTCACATGCTCGGTCTGCACCTGCTCCGTCAGGTCAACCGTCACCTGCTCCGTCAGGTCAACCGTCATCTGCTCCGTCAGGTCAACCGTCATCTGCTCCGTCAGGTCAACCGCCACCTGTTCCATCAGTTCAACCGTCGCCTGCTCCGTCAGTTCAACCATCGCCTGCTCCGTCAGTTCAACCCCCTGCTCCATCGATACGACCAGATTATTTGAAGAAACGAAAGAGACAAGAAGTCGGATTAAATAAGATTAAAAAAAAGAGAGCAGAGACTAAAATGGTGACAGAATTATTGTCGTTTTTATTTTAGCGGAAATATTTTTCTAAGACATGTAAGTATTCAATATGATCAAGGTATTTTTGTTCAATATTGCAATTGTTTACGGTTTGCATGTATGTGGTAATTATTGTGGACCTCATTATTGTAACGGAAAGGATATATCGGAAGAATTTTGTGACGAGCATGTTTTACCGGAAAGCTGGAAAACATTCGGGTCGTCTTGTTCTGATACATGTTGTCGTCATCATGATAGATGTTGTCGAGGTGATAAGAATATGTCGGGTTGCAATTCGGATATTTTAAAATGCTTACGCGCATGCAATCCACTGAGTTTAACATGCACTCGTGATGGAATACCAGTAGCGGCTGGAATCATCGAATTCGCAATGAACATTGTTGAAGATTGGTGTTGCGGACGCCCATGCTATTGAGAAATGTATAAAATGCTTGTATCATTTGGGTCTACAAATGCAGACAGTTTTACATCATATGAGGTCCAATGCTTTAACGATTTTTTCATGTTGTTTAATGCGATATAAAATGAAGGAAGAAAAATTCCAACACCATCTTGAAAGTATATTTTCCAAGACAATTCAATGTCAGAGTTATCGATACGAGGATTTTTACCAGTCAGGTTATTTGCTGATAAAATGGGTTGATTAAAGGATTCGTTTTGTATAGTAGCAAGTGGAATATCTAAAGAATAATTTGTAGAGACAACAACCATTCTCATGTTTGTTAAGAATAATGTGCAATCTGTGTAAGATACACTATCAACCATGAGTACAATACTGTTTTTGGAAAGTATTAGTGTTTCATTTACCATCATATCTGGCATTCCTTCTGAAAGTGCAGGAAATTCCATTTATTTTGAAAATCATTTTATGTTTTGTCGTTTTTCGATGAGACTAAGCAAGTGTATGCATTTAGTTCGAATTTTAAATTGAGCATATTTTTGAATTGTACATGCTGCCCGATGTTTTCGTTTCGCTGTGCTTTTTCTAATGAATTTTTGAATTTTTATAACTGCTTCATGTTTAGTTTCCTTTTCAAGTTGTTTTATTTGTTCTGGATATGAATAATATGTGATGCAATCTTTCAGAATCCACATTTTTCTAACAAAATTATTTTTTTTATGCTGTACGATTCAAGTGAGGTGTTTTTTTTTTGCTGAAATTATTTTCCTTATTTTATGTAATGATTCATGTCTATTTGTATGTATTATCTCAAGTTTACAGTTCGAATTCACAGTTTACTGTGACTGGTCAATCACCAAGTACCACATTTTGTTTCGGAAGTAATTTCGAGCGTCATTATCAGTTTTGTGTTTTAACCGGATACAACTTTTACTTGTCACATTCAACAGATAGTACATGTGGAACATATGGTCAGTGGGCCAATATAGGAAGAACGGCTGGATCATATTCTGAAACAGATGAGAGTGCGTTGAAAGATGCACTAGAGTATTGTTATTTTGGGTCTTCATACAGTACTGCATCAAGTAATTGGAATTCGGCGACTATTTCAAATTGGTGTTTTAATCATAAATTTTGGAACAATTATTATGAGTACACTCACAATTATTTATACAGGGTTTGCCCTAGATATTTGCATCCGCAAATTCAACCGCGTTTTGGATCACATTGTTTTGCTAACAATGGCTTGACTCCACAATGTTTATACACATGCAAAGGCATATTTTGGGATTCTGGGTGGAGATTATGTTTGAGTGAAAATACTGGTGGCGCATGGAGACAAACTTTAACAAATCATTATAGATTTGTACTATCTGGATTTAGTCTTTACAATCAACCATTTCCTCCACCGATTGCGTCGCCACCTCCTGCTAGTTTACCGTTTCCACCACCTCCTCCATCTCCACCTCCGCCGCCGCCTCCATTGTCTCCCCCTCCATCTCCATCACCACCACCATCACCATCTCCATCACCACCTTTAAGCATGGACTCAAATAAAGTGTTTGGTAACAATCGGTGCGATAGTGTATATTACGGAATGCATACAAAAAGCTCTGATGTTGTTATAGATTTAAGTACCGCGAACCAATACCAATGTCCGAATCCTGCATCTGACACAGATGTGGGTACAATAAGTTATCATTGGGAAAGATTATCATGTCCAGATGCTCCATATTATGAATCATCTTTGAATGCAGATGATACAATGTTTAGTTTATTAGAAGGTTTGGCGAAATCTAGTCGTCGCAATGGTGTGGGTAATTATCATATAAGTCATCTTGAGTGCAAGACTGTGTTGTTGGATCATTATGACAGAGTCGTCGAGTTTGAGTTTCCTGATACTTATGATACACAAAATCCAATTCATCTGTATCATTATTCGGATGCAGTAAATCCCATAATATACGATAGTTCTGTACACAATACTTCTGTGTATGCTGGTTTGGTTGACATTGGTTACGATTCAAATGTCATGAGAAACATTGTTTGGCAAAATACGATTCATTGTCAAGGTAATTTGGGCACTTCTTTCGACTCCCGCGAGTATCGAGTAAATTATGGTTGTGTACATCGAAGTGTCCTTGATAGTTATCCTTGGCCTTACAGTCCAAGTAGACATGTAGAATTACATTGTCTTGCATTTGGACATCTAACTAATTGGCGTGGTAGAACATGTCAATGTGAGGACAGGTATTCGTACATCAAAATGAATCGAATGTGTGCGCGACGAGGTGACGATGGATCCTTTACTCATGTTGGCGAGAGACATTTTGATTTGAATCAAGGACCGAGTTCTTTCAGTACACACTACACAAGTACACTTGGTTCTTTTCATGGAGTGTACAATAGATATGCAATAACATTCAATGAATTGGATGCGAATGATAATCATGAGAGATATTTTGGACCACCCGAAGAGAAATGTTTACAAATGTGTATGTGTTATGCTAAATCTTTAGATTCTGCATCTGTAGGTATAAGCACACTATCGGGCAATGATCATGGTTGTTGTCAATATGATTCGAATTCGAATCCCCCAACATGTATTTATTATCCAAGTAAAGATTCGGTTTCTGTAAGTAGTGGTTATTTTGCAAGAGTATTAGAAAGGGTGTTATTACCACCCCCTTCTCCTTTTCCGTTACCGCCCCCAAGCCCACCCCCACCACCGCCGTCTCCACCTCCACCATCTCCGAGTCCTCCTCCTCCGAGTCCAAATCCCCCTCCATCACCAGCGCCTCCTCCCCCATGTCCACCGTGGCCTAGTCCTCCTCCATCGTCACCACCACCTCCTAGTCCACCACCACCCAGTCCGAGTCCACCCCCTCCATGTGTACCCCCTCCGTCCCCACCTTCCCCACCATATCCACCTCCTTTGTTTCCACCTCCCATATCCCCCCCTTTAAATTTTACATTAGATCCAGTCGGATGCAAAGATATGACACCTCCTCCATTTGCACCTCCTTCACCACCACCACCAGATGTTCTAAAAGTAGTTCCACATACATTGATTGCTCCAGCCGTTTGTGATGTAAATTACCATAAAGTTCGAGGTGATCACTGTACGGGTTATTATAGGTCGCATAGCTTTTTACTGGATCATTTCAATACTATTTATGGAAATTTAAACCCGACATTGGGTGGTGGATGGAGTTCTTATTGGTCTAGTACTCGTGGCTTAATGATGGCACAAGGGTGTAATTATCGTATATACGGATCCCCGGGGTCATATATCTTGCAAATGGAACATGTATCAATATACAATAACGAATATTTTCCAGCAGATGACGATGTAACAAATCAAAATTGTGTAGGTGCGGATGGGTCAACGATAACAGATATTTCATATGATATTCATCCGGATTTTACAGGTGTGACATCTTCAACCCCATCTATCGCAACAAATAATGCTGCATTTGTCGACTATGTTACGACATATGTAAAGACAAATTATTCTGAGATTGTTGGTGATATAAGTATAGTTTGGACATCTCGTAGTAGCCTTTCATATTCTAACCCGACAATTGATCCCGAAAATGATGATGACTGTTTTGTAGGTGCAGGTTTTAATTTGGATTCTTACATAACTTTTAATGCAACATCTACTTCATTGATTCATGTCGAAGAAGTTATTATTCAAAAATGTCCAGCATATAACGGTCCCAGTCAAGTGTACATATACGGTTACAATGATTTAAACAACTTAGGTGCTAATAATTATCTGATAGGTCATTTTTACGGGTTATTTTCGGGGAGCACACAGGAAGAAAGGTTGACTTTGAATTCAAATGTGTATAGACTTCACTTCTATTTTCCAGTGTCAACGAGTGGATTTCGTATTGGTTATCGTCTAAAATCACGAGTTTGCGGACAGATATGTGCGCCTGATGTTTGGGGACCGCCTTCTTTACCTCCTCCACCCCTTCCACCTTCACCACCGACTCCTCCACCGCCCACCGTTCCACCTATTCCATGTCTGGAATCGGATTTGAAAATGGTTTCAAGTTTTAGTGCAAGTACTTTGTGGACACAAGTATCTAGTTCACCTCCTTTAGGAGTTTTGTATATAAGTTCGGGTGTTTCCTCTGTACAAGATTGTGCAGCACTTTGTTCGCGTGGGATTCCTCAGGGTGCATCATCAGATGTGCCGATTTCATTGACGAATGCACATGCGTCATGCGATTCTGGATTATGTACAGTCGCATGTAATGGATTTTACTATAATGGTGGCACACAGTGTTGGCTTGGTCAAATCGACTGTTCGTCTTGTACGATTTCTGATTGTACATCTTGTTGTTCTAGTACGACAAGCTCATATTACTTTATGCATAATAGACCAATTGATATTCCATCGCCGCCGCCACCTTATCCATCTCCACCTCCTTATCCACCGACACCACCGAACCCGCCATTTTCTCCTCCACCTCCTCCTTCTCCACCGCCCATTTTGTGTGAAGAATCTGCTTTATCATATGGAACAGGGACTTGGTCTGACGACCCTCCACAGTTTTGGTATATTTGTGGTTTATCCGCGTGTAGGTCTGACATACAATATCATGTTGTTGGTGTCACAGAATGTGCTATTCTTTGTCAGCGTGGATTTGCAACTGGGTATACAGCAAGTGTACTCAATTTGACGGAAGCACATGCTTTATGTGATGCGGGTCTGTGTACAGAAACATGTACTGGCTTCCACTGGTCTGGGAACAATTGTTGGCTTGGGCGATACGAAAGTTCGACCGCAAATCAGTGCACAAGTTGTTGTAGTGGCACTAATGGACATACTGGTTACTTTTTCCAAGGTCTATCTCCTCCAGCATTACCTCCCTCTCCTTTACCACCTCCATCACATCCGCCACCACTACCAATATCACCTCCATCATTTCCACCTCCGCCGAATCTGCCACCTCCTCCGTTTCCACCACTTCATCCACCTTCCCCTCCATCCACATTAAATTATGTAGTAGTGCAACATGGCAGTAACTCGGCTTCTGATAGGTCATCTACGGTGTGTCCTGATTTGTATAGAATTTTGAGCAGTGACGAATGTCAACATCTTATATACAGTGACATATCAGAATCAATAAATAATACTTATGGAAGGGATTTTGTAAATACTGCTTGGGGAGGATCGTATGGCCTTCATGGTTCGTTCTCGTATGGATGTAACTACCGTAATGACAATGGTTTCCGACATGAGTATGGACAACAGATACCAAATTCTCCTGTCTATACGGGTACCTGTTTAGCTAGTTCAAGTACATCTCAGATGCATAATGGTGTTAAGATATGTGGCATCATATGCAAACGTGTGCTTTTTATTCCACCATCCTCTCCACCAACTGCACCTCTGCCATTGCTGCCACCATCACCACCTTCCCCCCCCTTATTTCCGCCTCCTCCACTCCCATACATTGTCGTACAGCATGGAAGTAGTAATACTGGAACGCGTACAACATGTCCTGCAGGATATACGACATTGACTCAATCAGAGTGTAGTGGTCTTTCCTATAGTGATTTAGAAGATTCACTTGCAATTACTTACGGTACAACAAGTACAATACTAAATACTCACAACAACGCGCAGTATACCGATTCGTACAATAATGCCGGTTATTCATTTGAACAAGGTTGCAGTTATCGGAAAGATCCTGGACGGTTTTTGTGGGATCACAGTGATGCGGTTTCCACTATACCCGTTCATGCAACTTCTGGAACGAGTGGGGCATGCTATGCTGACTCGAATCTCATTCTCAACAATTTGATGATATGCGGTAATATTTGTAAGCTGGTCAGTTCGGGACGCCGATTACAGAGCACGTATCCCTCGAATTTAAGACGATTAAGTGAGGAAACGGATGGACGGCGATTACAAACCTCATCAAACATCGTTCTACAAAGATATAATACTCTATGTCCGTCTGGTTATGAGACACTAACAGACGAAGTCGCGTGTTCACAACTGACTCGGGCTGACATGGTGTCCTATTTGACGATTCTAGATTCATCTATTGATACAAATACTTTGAGTACCTCATTTGAATATCAAACTCACACCGATTTAGCCAAATTAGCTCACGGATGCAACTATTTCGACAATTCACATACCTTCTTTGTCATGTACGATTATCACACATCCCGGGTGCCCGGCACATTAGGCACCCCATGTCACGGTGTTGATACCGGAGTGTGTGGCATTGTTTGTCAGCTGGCACCTTCTCCGCCGCCCCCGTTTCCACCGATTCCTCCACCTTTGTCACCGCCTATTCCTCCAGACGCTCCTCCACCGCCAAGATTTACGGATCTATGTCATGCGTATCATTTTACAGATTCGTGTGAAGCTAATAACATCACTGGGTTTCCTTTATATTTATATGCAAATGTGTTTAGTGAAGAATGCGAATGTACAAATCAAAACGACGGAACAATATCATTGTATTCCAATTGGATAGATGGAAGTGTTTTACCCGGCGATCGTGTTTGTCCAGAATTCCATGTATTTGTGTTTCGTCAACCATTACCTCCACCATCACCTCCACCTTTGCCGCCTCCGCCATATCCTCCTCCTTCTCCACCTCCGCCATCTCCTCCTCCCTGTCCACCTCCACCATTACCACCTCCGCCATTACCACCTCCACCATCACCACCTCCACCATTTCCTCCTCCTCCTTGTCCACCTCCACCTTCACCATTCCCTCCTCTTCCTTCTCCTCCTCCCCCAATGCCACCTCCACCTACTCCGCCACCGCCAACACCTCCTCCACCGAATTATCCTCCTCCAAGTGTTCCGCCACCATCTCCTTCACATCCTCCTTTTCCGCCTTCTTCACCACCACCGTCCGTGCCACCATCGCCGCCACCACCTTTCCAGCCACCTTCTCCACCACCACCATCATCGCTTCCTTTGCCACCTCCGCCTTTGCCACCACCATCTCCGCCTCCGCTTTCACCGCCGCCGTCGCCGCCGCCACCTTCACCACCACCTCCCTCGCCGCCTCCCTCGCCGTCACCGCCGTCTCTGCCCCCACCTTCACAGCCGCCGTCACCACCACCGCCGTTGACACCTCCTTTGTCACCACCACCTTCACCATCTCCGTCGCCACCGCCACCATCACCTCCACCACCAAATCCACTACCACCATCTCCACCCGATCCACCTCTGCCATCTCCACCCCCACCGTCACCCCCGCCACCAGTTCCGGCCCCACCACCATCTCCTCCTCCATCACCACCTCCTTCGCCACCTCCTATGTTTCCTCCACCACCTTCACCTCCACCATCATCTCCTCCTCCTTCTAATCCGCCATCACCCCATCCTCCTATTCCTTCTCCTCCGCCATCACCACCTCCACCTTTTCCGCCGCCACCTTTTATGCCACCTCCTCCCTCGCCTCCAGCAAATTACGCTCTGCAATATTGGAATATGACATGTCCACATCAATATCAAATTATGACTGAAGATGATTGTAGACAGGTAAATGACATCAACGATATTCAACGGTATTTAGACATACTTTATCCAGGAACAAGTTTCTCGAATGCATTCACCATGAGAGTGCGTGCTCACACGCCTCCGGATCAAAAACTTTCATTTGGTTGCAACTTTTTTGATAATGGATTTACGTTTTATGTCGATTATTATAAAAACAATCATCCGAATTTGATAGCACCGTGTCACGGCGTTCAAGCAGCTGATGGTATAAATTTTATATGTGGAATTGTATGCAAATTGGCGACATATCCATCCCCTCCTCCACCGTCTCCCCCTCCGTCTCCTCCACCGTCACTCCCACCATCTCGACCACCTGCGCCTCCACCACCTTCACCGCCCCCGCCATCACCACCTCCACTTCCGCCACCTCCTTCCCCTCCGCCACCGTCACCACCACCTTCGCCACCTCCTCCGTCTCCACCTCCCCCTTTCCCTCCTCCTCCGTCTCCACCACCAAATCCACCTCCACCATCGCCTCCTCCACCGTCTCCACCACCGCCATCACCACCACCATCACCACCTCCTTTACCACCACCATCCCCTCCACCCCTTCCGCCGCCGTCACCCCCACCATCTCCACCACCTGCGCCTCCACCACCGTCACCACCTCCGCCATCACCACCTCCTTCTCCTCCTCCACCGTCTCCTCCTCCATCACCTCCTCCTCCCTCACCTCCTCCAAGTCCTCCTCCACCATCACCACCACCGTCTCCTCCCCCATCACCACCACCACCATCCCCACCACCTTCACCTCCGCCACCGTCTCCACCACCTTCTCCCCCACCTCCATCACCGCCACCTTCCCCTCCTCCGCCGTCTCCGCCTCCATCACCACCACCATCTCCACCACCTCCATCACCACCGCCATCACCACCTCCACCGTCTCCTCCCCCATTGCCTCCGCCTCCATCTCCACCCCCGTCGCCTCCACCCATTCCACCTCCACCGTCTCCACCTCCTCCATCACCACCAGCAAACATTGCACTTCAAAATTATAACACAACATGTCCACATGGGTATCAAACATTGACAGATGAAACTGAATGTCTTGGATTGTCTAGAGCAGAATTACTTCCATATATTGAAATTGTTCATCCGAATGTAGATTTTCATACATTGAATACGGGTTTTACCACACAAGCTCAGGATTCATATGGTACAAATGTATTTATCCAAGGATGTAACTACTTTCACAATTCGGCAACATTGTATGTTTTTTATCTCAGAACTGCATCTGGTTCTCAACGAATCGGTTCATTGGATTCTTCATGTCTTGGATCAAGCACTGGAGTGTGTGGAATTGTGTGCAGCTTAGCGCCGATTCCGTCTCCACCACCTTTACCTCCACCTCCATCGCCTCCTCCTCAACCACCACCGTCTCCTCCACCACCATCACCGCCTCCGTCTCCCCCACCACCATCACCACCTCCATCTCCTCCGCCTCCATCGCCTCCTCCATCTCCTCCGCCTCCATGCCCTCCTCCCTCACCTCCACTCCCATCTTCACCACCGTCACAACCGCCACCATCTCCCCCACCTTCACCTCCACCGTCTCCTCCGCCATCGTTCCCGCCTCCGCCGTCGCCTCCGTTTATGTATGCCGCACAACCGTATGGATCAGATTGTCCGATTGGATACGAGCGTATATACGAAGAAAACATTTGTACAACGCTTGTACGAGACGACATAAATCGAGTGGTAGAGTTAGCTCACCCCGGACATCATTTCTCAGATGCTGCAGTTTTCAATTCTATTAATATTTCGGATTCATGGATAGGTGAACGTTATGTGGAAGGATGTAATTATTGGTATAACGGTGGACAATTCGTGATTGCCTTTGTTCATCAAGGAAATGCTAACAGCGGTACAATCACAAACCAATATTGTTATGGGCATCCTCTTTGTGGAATGGTGTGTAAGTTGTCTTCACCTCCGTTACCGCCTTCTTTGCCACCATATCCTCCAAGTCCGCCGATAACACCGCCACCTTCATCACCTCCTCCTCCATCCTTCCCACCTTCTCCGCCACCATCACCTCCACCATCAAATATCATTCTACAAAGATATAATACTCTATGTCCGTCTGGTTATGAGACACTAACAGACGAAGTCGCGTGTTCACAGCTGACTCGGGCTGACATGGTATCCTATTTGACGATTCTAGATTCATCTATTGATACAAATACTTTGAGTACCTCATTTGAATATCAAACTCACACCGATTTAGCCAAATTAGCTCACGGGTGCAACTATTTCGACAATTCACATACCTTCTTTGTCATGTACGATTATCACACATCTCGGGTTCCTGGCACATTAGGCACACCATGTCACGGTGTCAATACCGGAGTATGTGGCATTGTTTGTCAGTTGGCACCTTCACCGCCACCTCCTCCACTTTTCCCTCCACCATCACCTCCCCCGATCCCTCCTCCGTCTCCACCAACTGCACCGCCTCCATCAAATCCACCTTCTCCTCCTCCGTCTCCACCCATTCCATATAATCCTCCATATTTTCCACCACCCTCACATCCACCGTTTCCACCTCCTCCAAAACCGCCACCATCATTTCCACCACCGGCACCACCTTTGTCACCACCACCACCTCAAACACCACCATCAGCACCAAGTGGGTGTAATTATGTGTATAGATACACAACTCATACATGGATGGGTACATGGCATACAACATCTGGATCAATACAAGTCTCGAATATTCATGGTAGATTTTTCAGATGTATGCGGATTTGTGAGTATGGTTTGCCAAGTTCTAATTTTGCATGGAATCATGTGAATTCGCAGGATGAGATTATATTAGAACAAAATGTTCAGGATAATCTAGTATATACTGTTGCAAATACATGTGCTGGTTTTCATTATGCATCGAATGCAATGACGTGCGAGTTTTACAGTGATATTTCAGTTGATGTGGATGGATTGTCCGCACATATTTCTGTAAATCCGAATTGGGGATATAGTTTAGACGATGTGTATATGCAGATAATCAGCGCTTGTGACATGCTACCTGCAGATTGTGCTTCTTCAACATTTGGATATAATTGTGGCAGTCCATACCCAAATGGTGGAGGATGTTGCACATGCAATGAATATTTATCTAACATTGGTGGAGATGGAACTTGTAACGATCATGTCAATGAATTTCGACCCTATTACAGTAATACACTCAAGGCCAGAAATGTCTACTATATTTTGACATATCCGAGTCCACCGTCTTCACCACCCTCATCACCACCGATACCGAGTATTCCTCCAATGTATCCTCCTCCGTCGAGCCCTCCAGCTCTTCCGCCACAACCCAAACCTCCTCCAGCGTTCCCTCCATCTCATCCACCTCCTTGCTCACCCCCCTCTCATCCTCCATTGTCACCATCTCCATGTCCACCTCCATCACCTCCGCCGCCATGTCCGCCTCCGTCACCCCCCCCACCCCTACCCCCTCCTCCTTTTTCTCCACCGTTTCCACCTCCTCCTTTCCCACCACCCACACCTCCTACACCCGGACGACCTCCGCCACCGCCTTCTATGCCGCCTCCATCTCCACCTTCTAATATTGCAGTGCAACCATACCAAACTTCTTCAACTTGTCCAAATGGATATCAGCCCATGGATGAAGCAACTTGTCAAAGTTTGACACGAAGTGACATAATAAGACAGATTGAAATAGAACATCCTGCGTCTTCAATCAGTATTAATGACGCAAGTCCATTCGTTCAGTCTACGAGTTCGTTGAATTATATGCAAGGGTGCAACTACAAAGATGATGGTGGGTATCTCTTTGTCTTTTCAAAAGCATCTGATACTTCAGGCCAATATCTTCAATCACATCGATACAATTGGAATAACGATGTATTATGTAATGATCAATGCAGAAATTATAGTAATGTGCAAAGTTCAGGGTCTGCTTATACAGCAGGCGAGTGGAATAACAACGGTGCTATAACAAATTGGCTTGAACAAAAGTGCAGCAGTACATCCTCGACTTGTTGTGGGTATGTATACAATCATCATCACAATCAGGGAGAAATTTGCATTTTAAATTCTATATGTACGACTTGTAGTCAATCTATGTGGCAAAGGCAATCATTTGATTCAGGTCCGACATATCACTGGTATACTGAGACTGCTTCCCATGCACAACCATCTATTAGTTGTACTAATGGAATATGCGGACAAATTTGTCAATTGGCGTCTTCTCCTGCTCCGCCGCCTTCACCACCGCCACCTTCTCCGCCTCCATCTCCACCTCCTCCTTTGTCACCTCCATTGCTTCCACCATCAGGCCCTCCTTCACTACCGCCGCCATCTTTACCACCATATCCACCGCCTCCTGTGCCGCCTCCATTTCCACCGCCATCACCGCCTCCATCACCGCCACCATTACCACCACCTTCACCTCCTCCTCCAAACCCACCTCCATCTCCACCACCTCCATTACCACCTCCATCACCACCACCTCCGTCCCCACCTCCATCTCCACCACCGCCATCTCCACCACATCCCTCTCCACCCCCTCCGTATTCACCACCATCACAACCTCCACCGCTGTATCCACCTCCAAGCTTTCCTCCAACATTTTTTCACGGAGGTAGTGGAGATGGCTACATGTTTCTTCGTTGTAATACATACATAGAGGGGGGTTCATATTTAACACATTTTCCATATACTCCTTCTGCATTATATCAGGATATCGCTGTGAATGGATCAACTGAAATACCCATAAGCAACTGTAAAGATAGATGTGATGACGCGGTTGCATATCCAACATGTAAATTTATAGAATTTGGTGTTCATTGGTCAAACGGACCGCAATGCATATTATATTCGAGTATGATTGGGTTTGGATCGGCTTCGCATGGACAGACTATGTGTGTGTGGGAAAAAGTTCCGTTTCCTCCACCATTTTTACCAAGTCCGCCGTTTCCTCCCCCACCATCCTTGCCCCCTTTTGCTCCACCTCATTTACCGCCGTTTCAGCCAATTCCATCTCCACCTCCACCATCCCCACCACCACCATCACCCCCACCTTCTCCACCACCACCCTATCCGCCACCATCGCCACCTCCGCTTCCACCACCATCGCCACCACCACCATCACCACCACCATCACCGCCACCACCTTCTCCACCACCATCACCTCCTCCACCTTCTCCACCACCATCACCACCTCCGCCGTCTCCACCACCACCATCAATACCACCATCACCTCCTCCACCGTCACCACCACCTTCGCCACCACCACCCTCAAATCCACCAACACTCCCTCCACCATTGCCACCACCATCGCCACCACCTCCATCACCACCACCGTATCCTCCTCCGCCTTCGTCACCACCCTCACCACCACCACCTTCTCCTTGTCCCTCACTTCCTCCACCCACACCTCCACCAGTTGCACCTTTGCATTGGCAAGCGGTTGCGTGCATAGCGAATGCACCTGCGTATCCTCCTGTGCCCCCTGAGTCACCACCTCAACCTCCTGCATTACCTGCAAATGCATATCTTACCGGAAACTCGGTTACTTCATTCGTCATGAATGTTACATCGTATACATCTTCAAATTCATCTTATTGGGAAGCATTAATCGCAAATGCTTTGGGTGTATCTGCAAGTTCCGTAAATGTTCAAATCAACATTATAAGTAATGGATTTATTTACATATCTATAAGTTTTACAGGTACGCTCGACGAAAACATGTTCAAGCTAAGCTTGTCAAATGAATTAGGAATAAGCGCAAGTAGTATTTCAATTTCTACAGCTAGACGGAGACAGTTAAGTAGAAGACTTAGCACTTCGTATTTGATAACAATATCTAGTGGAATAAGTTACACTTCCGATCTTACAGCTGTTCAAAATCTGAATTTATCGCTCGTGACAAATTCTACAATCAGTAGTACATCAATCACATCAGTTGAACCTGAAATACAAGTTACTGGGATAGTAATCAGCAATATAACAAATGTATCATACAGTTTATCAATTATTCCAAATACTTCATTAGTAAGTCATGTGGAACAACCTCAAGTTTTGTACAGTCCTGCACCTCCACCTTCCATACGATTTTATGAAAATTTAAAAGATTTGGGATGTTTTGAAATTATGCCGTTTCCGTCTCCACCGTTTCCCCCACAGATGCCGCCATACATACCACCATCATCACCTTCACCACAATATCCACCGACTGGACGACGATTAGAAGCACCTGAAATTTCGACAAGACGACTTTCAGTGCTGAGTGGAAATTTGACGGACTGCTACGAAATGTGTAAACACAATGCTTACTTTTATGTATATTCTGACGGAGTTGATTTGAATTGTGTATGCACAGATACAATAGATCATTTACAAAGATCGTCTGAATGCACAAACGACATAACGCAAGCATACGAATGCACACTTGGATTCACATGTGGTAGTAGTCAAAGTTCATCGTATGTGGGTCTATACTCGTTTGATCAGCTACCTCCCATGTCTCCTCCTCCACCATTACCACCGCAATATTTGAGTCAAGTCGGTTGTGTCAGGGATGACTTTTATCCTCCATCCTCGCCTCCCCTTGCTCCACCTCCTCCACCTCTTTCCCCACCATTAACTTGGTCGACTAATGTCGTAGGCGCGTATTGTACCGGTACAATACTAACAGGCATAACTACTTCAAACAATGGATATCTATGCGAGTTAAGATGTGCCGGGAATCCGACTTGTGTCGGGTTTTCATGGTGTTCAAATAATTGGTGCTATGGTCCTGGTCAATGTACATACTATAGCAGCATAACCGGATATGGCGCGGTTATTCAGTATTCAGGTCATCAATGTGTACATGTCACTACTACTTCTCGCAGACAATTAGTGGAAAAAAATACAAGAAGGTTACAAACAACGACTGGAAGTGATACTTGTATAAATGTGAACTGTCCGCAGTATTATGTTGTGAATGCAAGTACTGGTGATTGTAATTGTCATGATAGCTTTCCAACATCTTACTTTATAACAACGATAGATCCTTGCGAGGCATCGTTTTCAACTGTATACGAGTGGACATATCCTTCTCCCCCTCCTGAACTTCCTCCACCTCCAGCACCACCTGTGACCCCTCCACCGAATGTACCTCCTTCAAGTCCACCATCACCACCACCTTCACTTCCTCCATCTCCACCACCACCGACGCCTCCACAGCCACCTTCACTTCCAGCTTTGAGTTTACTAAGCCTGATAGATTCTGAATTTACAAGAACTTCTCAAGGCAATAATCATCATAGAAATGATATGTGTGCAGTATGTTCGGCATTTGCAAACGAAAATAAGTCGCCATGCGGAGGATCTTGCAAGGCATGG
>Ga0160422_10000165_pt1 | contig 37864 bp, 36 predicted proteins | sample Fk160mmetaG_FD_108192 | JGI IMG/M metagenome (GOLD analysis project Ga0160422, IMG submission 108192) | Marine microbial communities from the Central Pacific Ocean - Fk160115 60m metaG | ecosystem: Environmental > Aquatic > Marine > Oceanic > Photic zone | place: The Central Pacific Ocean... | reverse complement strand
TACAGGACCAACCTTTTCAATGTTCCAACCAAACCAAGTTCCCTTGTCATTTGATTGTTGCACTGTTTTAAGATTATACACGTGACTATACATAGCCGGTGTAAACAGACCATTTTTACCTTTAAGTTTGATACTGTTCATCATTGAGTTCCATGTTCTACTAACTTTAAGTTGTGTAGACTTCATAGAAATTAACGCCTGGGAACCATCATCAACGACAACAAAGTATGATGCTGTGTTTTCTAGATAGTTACCGTTTGGTAATCTATCTTTATAACTTGCATCTCTTGTTGCTTCTTTGATAATTCCACTGTCAACAGTGTGTATAGCTACAGGAGCACTTGTGCCCTCGCCTCTATCACTCCACTCAACATACTCCCGCTTGTAAAAACAAGGAATTATATTAACTCCTTCTTCACCATCGTAAAGTCGCTTAGTCACGGTATTAAATATCATACCGGGCTCAGCACCATCCACATATTTGGCGTCCCGTTTGTTACACTCAGGTGAGAGTTGACCTAACACTCTAAGAAATGGCAATGCATAATCGTCTTGATCCATGTTGCCAAAACCTGTGTTAGCGTCTGCTTCAAACATGCTCGTTAGAGCTACGTCTGACTTTTCTTTTTTTGCTACTTGGTTCATGTTTCATTTCTCCTTATTCATGATTCATTTTTTCCGGCTAATTTTAGTTTGATCTTTTACAAATAAATGAAAAGAATCCGAGGGCATGTCGAGGCCGGCCTCGACACGCTCTCTATAAAGAGCTTTCAAAGTCATGGGTTCAACTTTTGATTTTTGTTGTGGCTCATAACCAGATTGCTCCGCAAGGTCCAGGAGATCCTTCGCCTTGTTATCTTCGCCTTTACCGAACGTTACAAAGACCTCATTTTTAATAAGATCTCCTAGCCCGTTTTCTCGAAGCCATGTGTAAGCTGACTCAATATCATCTTTTTTGATAGTGCAACTGTAAGATTTTTTTACCTCTACAGCGCTGCCGTCAGCTAATTTCAAAGATGACAACCCTTGCTCTGCTAGCATATTAGGTATTATCTCTGAACTAATCTTGTCTGCTTTTTCTTTTTTATATTTTATTTTTTCTTCTAAGTCTGCAATCTCATCTTCGTAAGCTTTCAGCTCTTTACAATATCCTGCCAAACTAGAAATATCAGTCTTCTCTATTATTTCTTGTTGGTCTTCTTCAAAATTTATTTCTGTCATCTTCTATTCCTTTCTCGAATAAATTAAAACTAAGTGGATAGTATCTTGTCTCCTGTCTATCCCATTTCAGTAAATTAAATCTACCTTGTGTTATATCACTTACAATTGCTGTTGACAATCCTATGATAGCAGGATCGCCAGAACAAAGTATGTAATCTGTTTCTTTAAAATCTTGTAAATTTTTTCTCATCTTATGTATAAAAGGTTGTGGACTAAACAACATCTGTGAATTTTCTGGTAAACAAATTACCAAATATCCATAGTCAGATGCTGTTAAAATATTTATATTTCTTGGAGGGTGTTGTAAAACGTATACAAAATCCTCTTTAGGATTTTCTTTGTTAAACTCTAAAAATTCTGCCAATTGTTTTGGCCTGTATAATTCAAATAATTTATTTCTCATTTCATACTTTCTGTGTTGACATTCAACATAGTCATCATTATATAAATGTCAAGAAAGAATAATTAAAATATGATAAAAAATTATAAGTTTAAAACTAAGCCATACGAGCACCAGCTCAAAGCTTTAGAAAAATCCTGGGCTTCTGAGACTTACGGGCTTTTTATGGAGATGGGCACCGGCAAATCCAAGGTCCTCGTCGATAATATAGCTATCCTATATGATAGAGGTGCTATCAAAGGGGCTCTGATTGTAGCACCCAAAGGTGTATACAAGAACTGGGATCAAATAGAGTTTCCCACACATATGCCAGAACACATAGAATATACAAAAGTATTATGGGAACCGACGATTACAAAGAAAAAACAGGCTGAGTTAGATACACTTTTTGAAGATAATCACAAACTTAAGATATTGATAATGAACGTAGAAGCATTTTCTACGTCAAAAGGACTGGACTTTGCGCGAAGTTTCCTTAACATTTTTGTTGGAAGAGCTTTATTTGGAATTGATGAATCTACGACAATCAAAAATCCGACAGCTAAAAGAACAAAAAATATTTTAAAAATAGGGGATCTTGCAAAATATCGTAGAATTCTAACCGGCTCACCAGTTACAAAGTCACCTCTTGACTTGTTTAGTCAATGTGAATTTCTAGACCCACATCACCTGGGTCATGCCTCCTACTATAGTTTTCGTGCGCGCTATGCAAACATGGTCAAAAGAAATTTCGGCGGTCGACAAGTGCAGCTTGTAGTTTCTTACAGAAGACTCGATGAACTAGCAGATATACTAGATAAATTTTCTTATCGTGTACTAAAAGAAGACTGTTTAGATTTACCAGAAAAAATATTTACAAAAAGATATGTTGAGTTAACCAAAGAACAAGACAAAGCATATAAACAAATGAAACAAATGGCACTAGCTATGCTTGATAATGGAGAAGTTATGACTACTGTAAATGTTATGACTCAGCTTATGCGACTACACCAAATAACTTGTGGCAATTTTAAGGCAGATGATGGCACAGTTACGGCATTAAAAAACAATCGTATTGATGCACTATTAGAATTATTAGAAGAAACTGACGGCAAGGTTATTATTTGGGCAAACTACAGAGAAGACATAAAAAATATAGCCGAAGCTTTAAAAAAAGCTTACGGAGATGCCTCTACAGTCGAATATCACGGTGGGGTGGACTCTACCCTCCGGCAGAAGCAAATTGCTCTATTTCAGCAAAAAAACGGCCCTACACGCTATTTCGTAGGAAATCCACAAACTGGAGGCTACGGAATTACCCTGACTGCTGCTAACACGGTAGTATATTATTCTAACAGTTATGATCTCGAAAAAAGATTACAATCAGAAGATAGAGCTCATCGTATTGGCCAGACTGGCAGCGTTACTTATGTTGACTTTGTAGCTGAAAATACTGTAGACGATAAAATAGTTAAATCACTTAGGAATAAAGTTAACATTGCAAATGAAATTATGGGCGAGGATATCAAAGACTGGATCTAGAGAATTATATTTTCGTATTTGGTCCGTCCTTCTACTTTGCTCGCTCTTAGCACTTGTTTTCTTGGCTCTTCCATCACCGCTGAACAGTGCACCCATCCAGAGTTCGGATCTCCCTCATCATAAAATTCCAGAATTAGTTGGTCAAATTCCGTATTTTTACTAATCCACGTCGCAAGTTCCTTGTTGTCAACTCCATGTATCTCGAAGTCTGCTGCCTCACCCCTGGCATGCTGTGACTTAGTCGAAGATCCGATAGCTTCGCACAGCTCTGGGCTACGATAGCCTGAAGATATCATGACCGCTTTACCAAAGTGATCTCTCACTGGTTGCAGGACGGACTCCGCTAGGTGAATAAGGTTTTCTATGTGCGCAGTTGATGGTTCGTTTCTAATACCTTTGCGCGTTGCTGTTTGAGATTTAGTCATCTCTGCTAGTGAAAAGTTTGCTGAAAGTTTCATATCATCCCCAATAAAGTTTCTATGAACACTAAACCAACGGCACCCACCGTGGTAAGAACTACCCAATAGATTTTGTCTATCTTGCCCCCCAATTTCTCTACGTCTTCGTGCACGTGTGTAATCTTGTTGTCTAGGTGAGCAAGGTGATTAGTTTTAATTATTTCTATTTCACGCTCTACACCTTTGACATGTCCATACAAAGAAATAATGTGCTCTCTGTCACCTTCTGGTGTTATGCCTTTTACCGTATCATTCATTAGGCCATCCCCTTTTGACGTTGTCTTATGGCTTGTTCGCCTGGCGATAATAAAGCAGTTTCCGTAGTTGTCAATCCAGTTGCTGGATTGACTGGGTTTACATTAGTGTTTGGCACTATTGGTGTTGGCATGTTAGGCAACTCTGGAGTTACAGGTTCTTGTTGTTGACCACCAAAATATAAATTATCAGAACTAGTTTTTGGTTGAGCTAAAGGTTCTCTATCAGGATCTACTAAATCTTTAAATCTTATGTTTTCCATTTTAAATATAATAGAGTCAAGTTTACTAAGTGGTAGTAAGTCACTTCTGTTTATTACTATACCACTTTTTAAATATTCTTTGTAAAGTTCATCTGCTCTTTGTTCTAATCCAGACTCAGAGTATGAAACCGGTGTAAAATAACCATCCATTAAATTATCTAAGTTTGGCACGTTACGACCATCTTTACCTAACACCTGTTCAATTTGATCTCTTGTTAGTAATCCAGATTCTAATGCTTGACTAAACATTTTGTAAACTTCAAACTGAGCTGCAAGCGCTTCGTTTTGTATTTGTTGAAACTCTGCTGCCATAACATCAGGCCCACGTTCTAACGCATTTTCTTTACTAAAAAAGTGTTCTGTTTTGTATACGTTAGATCGTATATCACGTATATCAATTGCTTTATAATCAAGGGCACTAACCGGGTCTACGTTTATGATTGAACCACCTAATAATCTAAGCAACACATCACCTAGCTCAGATAATCGTCCTTGTTTTGTATCTAGACTCAATGCATTTAACACCTGTCCTGTGCTTCTTACAAATCCAGGAGCTACAGTTCCAATAATATGTCGGAACGATTTACTAACTTTGTCTCCAAAATCATCTGTTGGACTAAATACAGTTGCTCCATTACGTGCTTTACCTTGTCGTGCCCAAATATCAAACATAGGTTCTAGTAAAATAGTTTCTGATGTAAATGGTTCTATAAATGCCATTAAAGGACTAGCTGCATCAAATATTCTGTTATAAACCTCACCCTCTACCTGATCAACAGACATCCTCGTAGTTCCAAGTTCTCGTATAAAACTTTCTACGGGATCTATAACATACGCGTATGGATTGTAAGAAGATAAATCAAACGCTTTAAACTCACCCGTTTGTGGATCTTTATTTGTTAGTGGCACCATTAGATGGTTTTCCATAAATCTAGGACCTAGTCCGTCTTGGTAAGCTCTCATAGCCTCTGGAGATACATCAGTAAAGGTATGTCCTAAAGCTTTTACTCCTTCGTTTACCCCATATAGTGTACTAAATTGACCAAACAAAGATCTGTATCCCATAGCTTGTAAACCTGGATTACCTGATGCAATGTGTTTTAGTGACGTAGATAGTGTTGTAGCTGTGGTTCTTAACATCTCTGCAGGGAAAGATATAAAGTTACCTATAGGTAGTTTTCTAATTGCTTGTATTGCAGGTGGCACTCTACTGTATGTAGGGTAAGTATCTCGTACTAAATGTGCAGCTATTTCTTCGATACCTTCCATTACAGTCTTTTTGCCACCAGTTTTTGGGCTGATCTCTACAAACTCTCTACCTACTATGTCATCAAAATATCTTTTTACGTCATCTATAGACTTAGTAAATTGTTTAAGTTCGGAGATATAAAACTCGTGACCATAGAGTTTCCATAAGTTATCACCACCTGCATACAACCTTTGCACGTATTGGCTAAGCTGTGTGTTACCGACTCTTTGTATTAGTTGATTAAAACTACTAATTACAGGTTCACCGGTTTCTTTTGTTGCACCTTTTAAATCATTTAATATTGCTGTTAGTTCTTGCGCAACAACGTTCTCGTCAATAACACCTAATTCAATTTTTCTTTCAATAAATTTATTTAGTGTTTTCTTGTCTACGTTTCGTCCAGGACCAAATATGTCATCCATAACTATTTTAAAAGCTTGTGGTACACTTGCGCTACCACCAATGTGACCTACATTAAGAGCAAATAGTGCGGCTGATCCTACGTTACGCATTTGTGTAGCTGGTGAGTAAAGAGTCTTACCTCCTTGCACCATAGCTTTTGCTGCTAGTATATTTTGATATATTGTGCTTTTTAAGAAGCCATCAAATAAACTGTAACCACTAAGTTGTTTTATAATTTCTGGAGTGCCATACAAACCAATTGCATCATTAAGTAAAAAACCAGATCCTTTTACATCTGTTAAAGGTGCTGCATTTAGTATGCCCTTACCTAATGCTTCATCGGCAGATCTAAACAACCATCCGTTAGTCAGACCCATTTGAGCAATTTGATCTAATGCTTTCTTCTGTGAGGTGCTTGCAATAATATTACCTGTTGTTTGTAGTAAAGAAGATCTAAGATTTTTTTCTTCACCCAATAATGCTCTTATTGCTTTAGGTAGTTCATCTCCAGTAACAAGAGATATGTCATCTAATCCAAGTTTTCTAAAAGCAATATTTTCTAGTGCTTTAAATGGATCAGACATTTCGTATCTAGCTGTATGCATAATGTCAGCAACTTTTAATGATGCAAATTCGTCTATTGCTTCTGCTATAGATTTATCTGGAAACGCCAGCTCTGCTTCCATTTTTAAACTGTTATTATCTTTAATTAAATTTTTTATAAACTCTTTAGCATTTCTTACAGCCTCTTTTGTTGGTTGGTATGAGTTATTCGTAAATGCAGCAAAAGATCTACGCATTACAGCATTTATATCTGCTTGTAATAAATAGTTTATGGGATCAGTTGTAGGTAATAATTCTCCAAACTCTTTCTTTAATGAGTTTGTATAATTTCTTAAATCATTAGCTGGCACCTGCAATTGTTTAGGCAGTTGATCAACTCTTATTTTACCTTCTAAGAAATCTAATACATCATCTAAATATTTTTTCTGTATAGTTTCAAACTCACCATACTTTTGATGTCGTTCCTCAAAAGCTTTTGCCAACTTGTATGCTATTCTTTCAACATCTATTAAATATTTTTCTACGGCTCTAGATTTTGCTCGTATGTATAGATCGCTTTGTGTCTTTGTTGCAAAAGCATCTTTGCCTAGTTTACCTATGTCTCTAAACAAAGCTAATTTATTATCAATTTTTGCAAGATACTGGTGCAAAGGATCTCTGCTGTTTACAGAAAATCTTCTCCAATCTTCAAACTTAGGTAAGTTTTTTGTAAACATAGTAGTGTTTGGCCGCATGCCTGAATATATTCCTGACCTAGCATAGGCTGCATCATAGAGACCAAGTGCAGCTCTAGTAAAAACTTGTTTACCTATAAAAGCAGCTGTAGCTTGTGCAGCTGTTGCACCTTTTTTACCTAAATAACTTATGCCTTCTCCAACAAGTGGTATTGTTTTATTAGTGTAAGGTATTTTACCTGCTAAAGAATCTGCTGCTATTTTTAATGGCACTCCTGCTAATTGCAATGCGCCACCAAAAACAGACCTGTTAATTCCAGGCAATGTTTTAAATGGCAATGCAAGTGTGCCTTTAGTTAAGGCCCAAGCTGGTGGGCCGACAAGAGGGAATAATCCCCCAATCAACGCTCCATCGGCCCCAAATCTAACTCTGTTTTTAAAGTTTGCTACAGCAAGTTCTACACCTGATAAATCTGTAGTGTCTATTGGTTTGCCCGGCAATAGTGTGGCGTCTTCTGGAAACATTCTTTTTAGTGAACTGTATGGACCACCACCAACAAAATCAGCCGCTCCAAATATTACTGCACCTGTTCCCATTCTTTTTGCTATGTTACTTGTGTTCATAGCAAGTCTTGCAGCACCTACAACATCGTCATCTACGTAACGAGTCATAGTGTTAAAACCTTTTAGTCTTAATGCTTTTTGCATTCTAGTAACTATTTTTGTTACTAAACCACCTGGCACACCAAACTCAGTAAGAAGTGCAAGCAAGTCACCCATAAAAGTTTCAGGATCATTCTTTGCTGTCTTTTCGTAATTTTCTCTTAGTCGTTCAGATAATCTACCATCACCAAAACCAGTTAGATCTATGCCACCTAAAACTAAGTCCATGGTATTAAATCCAAGATTCCTGACGCCTGTTTCTAGCGCCCTGTTTATTTCATCTATGCCATCAATATAAGCTGCTTCTTGGCTCGTGCCAGGAGTAGGTTGATAACCAGAAGTTAAATAAGAAGTTAGTCTAGGAAATCTTTCGTTAAATTCTTTTTCATCGCCACCCATCTTATTTATAATATCATTTGCAGCTGCAGCTAGTATTAGGAAAGGTGTTTTCATTTGCCTATCCATACTTTTTGTTAAAGGGTTTTCTGTTAGTAGTTTTGGAAAACTAGTTAAAGGAAATTTAGTAGGTTTAGCATCTATCATTTTTTCTGCTATTTTTTGTTGCACAGAAGATATGCTATCGTCTTTAGGTATAACTTTATACCTAACACTAGCGTCCGCAACTTTTTCTCTTTCTATTCTTTGTTGTCCTTCTATAGGATCTGCTAAAAAGAAAGCCATTTGTTTTTGTTGTGACTCAGGCATAGACTCAAGGCCTAATTGAGTTCCAGCTTTATCTTGTTTAAAGTCTAAGTATTTTTCAAAGACGGGTCTTCTTTTTAAATCTTCTTCATCACCACCCTCATTACCAAAAGCTCTTACTTTACCCCCTTTACGTAATGCTCGGCCGTACTGATCTGTAGCAGTAGGCAAACCTGTTTCTGGATCTACACTTTTCATTTTTTCTTCTAGTCTTCTAGCTGCACTCATTACATCTGCTGAGGTTGCTTTTTGAGAAGCTATATTTGGTGGCACTCTTGTTTGATCACTTCTTGGTCTTTTAGGATCAAGTGGATCAAATCCGCCACCTGCAGGTTGACCAAATGTTCTTGCTTTACCAGTAACAGGATCATACATAGGTGTGTATAAGCCTTCTTCTAACATTTGATTATCTACTTGGTTTAAATTTTTTTCTATACCTTTTAAAACAGACTGAGCCTTTTGCAGGTTGTTTGCATTTTCTTTAACTCCAGTGCCAAAAGTTTCTACAAGATCATCAAGTGCTGCTAGTTGTGTTTTATCTAAAGTTCGTTCGGCTCTTAAAATTTGATTTAAGTAACCCATAGCCTCTTCTTTTAAATTATACATATCTATGATGGTATTTTCATAGTGTACGTGTCTTGCATTTTGACCAGATGTTAAAAGTTGGTTTGGTCTTAGTACCTGTTCCTGTAATTCTACGGGCACTCTATTAAAATAATCTTCTCTTAATGAATGACCTCTATGAAAAAAATCTGTTACTCTATCTTTAGGTATACCTGTTTTTCTTGAGATAACTTCTGCTACTGTATTATATTGATTTTCAAACGCAGGAATGCCTCTTTGAAAATTATCTTCTTCTTCAACTTTTTTAACAACCCTAACTTCATCTTCTTTTGATAATATTATTATACCATCGTCTTCCAACTTCCTTATAAGTTTACTGTGATCTACTAAATTTAAATCTGCAGCTTCTCTAACAGCATAACCAAAAGTATTAAAATGTAATTCTGCTTGTGTAGGGTATCTATCGTGTTGTTCGTAAAAAGCTTCTGCACGGCGTTTTAATTTTTCTTCTAGAGCATTTTTAACAGCTTTTATATTAGATTGTTTTCCTGCAGATGTTGGACCAATAAATTTGTTGTTTCTTATCCAATGATTTCTAAGATATGCTTGAGTTTCTGTATTTCCTCTTTTTAAACCTCGTTCTGTTCGTTGTGCTTCTGTTAAAAATTCACCGTATGTTCTTTCACCATTACTTACGTAAGCAGCGGCTTTATCTAATTCTTTCGTGTATGCAATGTCAGCATCTGTAGTTCCACCATAAACAGGCTTTTTAGTAACTGGTTTCCATAGAGGATTTATTGTTCCTTGTTCTATATCTATTTTTGGTCCAATTCCTCTACTGTCAAATAAGTGAGTTCTTTCACCAGAACTTAGATCAGACCATCTAACACCTTCACCTCTATACATCTCAGCAGCTTTATCTAACAACTCTGTGCTTACTTCTGTTTTTTTATAAGGACCTCCACCCGGAGCTCTGGTTTTTATTGTGGTAGTTCCGCCTTCAACTACTGGTTTTGTTGGTGTAGTGTCAGTTTTATCTGTTTTTGTTTTGCCTGCTAGATAATCTGCAACCATTTGATCTACTTCTGATTGTTTTGCAACATCATCTCCTTGTCCTAGCTCGTTTGCGTATTTAATTACTTTCTGTCTAGCTTCAGCATCGCTAGTTTGCGAAGTAACTGCAGCTCCTGCAACAGCAGCTGTAGTTTTTGGATTATTAAAAGCAAGTTTACCACCTTGCGTAAAAGCTGCAAACGCACCTCTAAACAAAACATCTTCTGCAGGAAAAGAACCGATAGTTCCAAGACCATACCCTAAATGTGACATGTTATGTAGTGCGTAAATCTGTGCTTCTGCGTCTTCTAAATCTTTTGTTGTTATTTCCTCAACAGTTTTACCTAAAAGACTAGCTAAATTTTCTCTGTTTATGGCATATTTTAAATCAACGTATTTATTATTTCTTACAGCATTCGACATTCTTTCAAACTGTAAATCACCTCCATACCCATCTAACATTGATGCAATAAATAATCCTGCATCAGCCACACCCATTGCTGTGGCTTTAGCAAACACATCATATTTAGAATCAGTTGTTAGTTGTTCTGCTAACACTAAACCTTTTGTGTCTTTTACTTGTCTAACATACCTATCATATTCAGATCCTACATCTACGTCATAAGGACTGGTTACTCCTTGTTCTTCCATTGCGCCTTTTAAAAATTCAGCACTATCAAAAGTTGCAGGACCATACTCGTTTGCTAACATCCTATCTATTTGTTCTTCTTTCTTTGTGTATTTATCTAACAGTTTTTCTGTAGTATTAAAGTTTTGTATATTCTTTAATCTTTCTTCGCCAGAATAAAAACCTCTAACTGTATCCGCAAGTACTCCCTCTCCTCTTAAGTAAGGATCAAGCATAGTATCAACAAGCTCAATCCCTGTGGGCTCTTTAATCTTATCGAAGATACTCATGTTACGCTACCTGTGTTGGGTATTGTAAATCTACGTTATATTTATCGTTAAATACTGCTATGTCTTCTGGCGTCATAAGTTGTGCAAAATCAATCATGGCTTGTTCGCTATTCATAATTAAATTTATGACACCGTCACTTACCTCTGGTGGTAATCTTTTTCTTAGTTCTGTAAAAGTTAATTGTATGTCTGCTGATGATGCACCTTCTCGCATGTTAGGATTTGCTGCCATACCACCTTCTTGCATTCCAACACGACCACCTTCTGCTTTAAACTCTGGGAAATAAATTTCACTGATGACTCTACCAAACGTTTCGTTTAGAACCATTGCTCTAACTTCTTCTCTTGTTTTACCAGAATACTTGTTGCCAGCTATTGATGCTGAACCACCTGGTTCCATGATCGCATCCACTTCTAGTCTAACTGCTTTTAAGAAATCAGCATCGGCCAATAGGTTTGCTTTTTCTTCTGTATTTGCTCTTGTGCTTTCACCATATAAACCATTTAGAAACTGACTTTTCTTCTGTTCATATGTTGCTCTATCATCAGCTTCTATAGCTGCTATCGCTTCTTCAATTAATTTCTGTCCTTCTTTATCTACATACTCTTTTTCAAAATCGTATGGACTTAATTTTTTCTCTTCTTTTAATAAATCAATAGCATTTTGTGCTTCTATACTTTGTAATTGTTTGTCGTAATCAAATTGTAATTGTAATATATCTTTATCTTGTTGGAAACCCGCATCTCTATCCTCTACCTCTGCGTCTCTAGTAAACTGAGCTGATGCTTGATCTACAGCTGCTTGTCCCATGGCTGCATCATAAGCAGCTTTTCTATCTCTAAAATTTTCTTTTCGTGCAGAAATGTTACTTGCTATATCCGTAGCTGCCCCTGATAGAGCTGGTCCTGCTGAAGATAGTGCGGCTAAGAAACCACTACCATCTGATGTTGGCTGTGCTCCCATAATCTCTGCACCTGCTGCAGCTAGTCTAAGATAATCACTTGATGTTAAACCTTTTGGTTGTTCAGGAGCTTGCATATATTGCGCTAAGATATTTTGAAAATCAGGAACTTTTCCACCCGGTTCAAAACCCATTCTAGGTTTTTTTAGGTTAGCTGTAATACCACCTGTACTACCACCTCGTCTAAACATTGGTCTATTTAATATCCTAGCCATTAGTCTTCTGTCAAAGCTCCTATAATACCTGCAAGACCAATACCTCCACCAAGTAATGTTTGTAATGTGCTAGGAGCTGGTGATTGCTGATAAGTTGTAGATGAAGGCGTACCATAAGCAGCTGATAGGAACTGACCAAGGTTACCCATAGTTTGTGAAGGTGCAAGTTGTATACCTGAAGCAAGAGCTCCCAACTGATCTTGTATAGCTTGATTGTAAAGCTGATTTTGTTGACCCATGGTTGTAAATGTATTGAGTAAGTTTCCAATACCTGTTTGTCCAAAGCCACCAATATTTAATGCTTGATTACCAACACCCGTTAAGTTTGCAAGTTGTGCAGCTTGCAGTCCTTGTTGTTGGCCCGATAGAGCACCTTGCATACCTGCCGTTTGTCCAAACAATCCAACATTTTGTAATGCGTTACCTAATGCAGTTTGACCCATATTAATTTGGTTTTGTACTGCTTGGTTTGCTAATCCTTGTGATTGCATAAATCCTTGATTTAATAATTGAGCTTGTAGTAATGCTCTTTGGTTTGCTGTATCTGCAGCCATTTGTCCTTCTGCTACTCCAAATCGTCCACCACCATATGCGCTTCCTGCAGACGCTCCAAACTGTGCAGCAGCTTCAGCTGCATCCTGATCGTACTGTGCAAGTGTTGCATCAACAACTTGTTGTTGATACGGCGACATAAATTGTTGGAACCCTTGTGGTCCTGCAAACTGTTGAGCTTGTTGTAAGAAAGGTGTGGCTGCGTTTTGTCCGGCACTTGCTGCACCTGCTGCTAATCCGACGGTCCCTGCTGCATCAGCCAAGGCTTGTGTTCCAGCAACTGGTCCAGTAGCGATACCTTGCGCCAATGTATTCATTTGATCAGCTTGTGTTACATAATCTTGATATTGACCAAGTCCAGTTGTCGGTGCTGCTTGCTGACCTGTTGCGATATTTTGTGCTTGTATTTGTAAAGGATCTTGAGCTGCAACAAAGAAATCTGATGCAGGAACATTGGCTCCTGTTATACCTGTAAACTGTCCTGTTGTTGGATCAAATGATCCACCAAACATTTGATTAGGATCAGCATAAAAAGGACTGTCTTGAACAAATGCAGTTTGAGCACCTGTTTGTTGATCAGGCGCACCTGTAAAATAGTCAGTAAATAATTCTCCAATGGCGGTGACGTAACCCGGTGGTAATTGTTGTTGTATAGTTGTTTGCGTGCTCATTAAACTTGTGCCTCTAAATTATGCATAAGATCGTACATTCTTTGTGCTCCTACATTTGCATCCCCGCCCCCTGCTGCCTTTACAGCATCTGCTGTCATTACAAATTCATTCTTTGATAGCATGGCAGGTACGTCGTCAGCTTTCTCTTTTACACCCATAGGAATGAATGTGCCGTTACGTCCGTCGACTTGCATACCTTGAGGTACACCAGAGGCCGCCATGATGCCGCCTCCCATATTATAGCCGACTCTACCACCAGTTGCCAGCATAAATCTATTGAATTTTTCCATAATATTTGCATCTGGATAATTAGACTCGCTGTAAGGTTTGCCGGCAGCTCGTTCGTAGCTTTTAAAATAAGTTGTCCATATTTCTCTTTGTTTTTGTTCGTCTAGCTGTTTCTGTTTTTTAAGTTCTTCACCTATGGCTTTTAATGATCCAACAGTTGCAGCGACACCTACAGTTTGTAATGCTTTACCAAAATCAAAAGTGCCAGGTATCATTCGTCCTGTTAAAGGATCATACTCACCAAAACCAGGGAATATGCCTCCAGCTAAATTAGATCCCATTTCCGCTGCGCCAGCTGCAAACTTTTCAACACCTTTTAGTTCAGAAAGACTTCCGCCCGTTCTATTAATATCTTGAGCTGCTGCTAACTCTTCCCCTGTAAATTTCTCATAAACGTCATCACCATATATTTCTCTAAGTTCTGCCTCTGTTGCTTTTACACCGTATTTAGCGTCGTATGTATCTCCTAAAACTCGTTTTAAACTTTTTTCGTCAAGATCTTGAAGACGTGCGTTACCAGATGCAACAGAATCAATCTCCATCACAGTTCCATCTGGAGCTGTGTATTCACCAAATTTATCAAGGTCAGCTAAAAAAGGATTTTCATAAAAACTGCCATGACCACCAGCAGTGCTAGCACTCATAGCTTGAGTTGGATCAAAACCTCTAGCTAAAGTAGATGTAAAACTTTTTGGATCTGAACTCATTTTTCCTAAACTTTCACTTATTCCAGAAGACAATTGTTGTCCGATTGTACCTTGACCACCTGATCTACCCGCTGCTCTTATGGCTCTTGCTTGTGGTGATGCTAATGCTATGCCTGTTGCTACGGCTGAGAAAGGATCAAACTTACCACCGTGTTGTTTGAAAGAGCCCATTTGACTAAGAGCCAGACTTCCAACAATTCCAAGTTGCGGTGCAACCATTGGAGCGATCATACCTAGATAAGGAGCAATCTCCTTTGGTACAAACATGTCTCCTATTTTATTAAAAAAATTCTTCAAATTATTCTCCGGTTCCAGACCCAATTGGTACTTGGACTACTTTTAGTTGTATATCTTTGGCTTTATGAACTGACCAGGGTTGGCCACAGTTGCTGCAGGTGCCGGTTGCCTGTTCTTCCGAATCTACCTCATTATCACAATTTTTACAATAAATTCGTTGATACACCTCTGGCTGTATAACTGGCACTTCTTTGCCTTCAACCATCTGTGTACCCAGTATTTTTGCTTCTTGTATTTTCTTCATTCTGATATTTCCAACACAGATAAAATTACGTGTAAAGCGCCACCAGCGCTAGCTGTTACTTTTATAGCGTCACTATTTTCTAAAATTAATGGTTGTGACAATATTTCTGTAGCTGTGTTTGCATCTACTGATAAAAGACTTGTAATATTTATATTTGAACCCACACTAGCATCTGTATTTACAATAGTTATTGTTTGTGCTCCTCCTGTCACGTTACAAACACGTATGGATTTGACAATTGCTTGAACTGGTTTTTGTGCAGGAACAGTTGAAACGTCTGCTGTTGGCACAGTATACAGTGTCGTTTGCGCTGTATTGGCTAATGCTATACTTCTATTTTTGTATATATCACTCATCCTAAATACCAAGACCTTGCTGTTGATTGTTCTCTTAAATCTTGTTGAAACGTAAAGTTAAGTTGATTGATTATGTTCTCAAGCTCACGAATAAGTATGTCTTGCTGTTGTCTGTCAAACTTATCTTGTGGTAACGGTAATCTTGTAATATTAATTCTAGCCATTATCTTCTTCCATCTGGTTGTATATCTAATCTAACTGTTCCAAATCTCCAGTTAGCATCACTTGTATCACTTGATATTTTTACGTTAGCTTGTCTGCCTCTACCTCTTACAGAAAAGAATTTTGTTGTAGGCGTTGTAGTAGATGTAAAAGATCTTGTGTTTGTACTAGCTGGATAGTTTGCAAATTCTATTCTTACATCTGTTTCACCATTTTGATCTTTAAAATCAGGTATGACTCTAGAACATAAAAATACTTGATCACCTTCTTTTATATCAAAGTCACCACTTGTAATTTGACAATCCATAGCATTGCCATCATCATTAACCCCTTTTTCATGTTCGTATAATGTTGTTGCACCATTAGTCAGTCCAAGAGGCACTGGTGTGTTTGTTGCAAAATTAGTAGGTGAATAAAAAGTTGCATAAGGTAAAGCATAAACACCTCTATCTACCCAAGATGTTCTAACAAAACCATCGTTAGTGTACCAAACATTTTCTAGATAATTGTAAGTTACACTTGCATTTAAAAAATCAGAATTTGCTTTTGGATAAAACCAAGTTACTTCATTAAAGTCTGTGTTAACAGCGATAGCAACTTGTCCTAAAGAAGTTGCGTTAATATCGTCAAATACAAAATCCTGCACGGTACAATCTAATTTTTTAATTGCACCATCAAACTGATAGAAAGCTGTTTGGCTCATCCAGTATGTGACACCATTTACATCTGTAACAGAATTTGCAGAAACAGCACCACAGTTAGAACCAACTTGGTTAAGTCCAAATATAAAAGGTGGACCAATATTATTTAAGGCGTGTAGAGCTGTGTCAGTCCACACTAAAATAGATCCCCTAGATCTTTTTGCACAAACAATTTTAGATCCATCTTGTATTCTAAAAGATCCAGCTGTGTTTGTAGATGCAGGTGCCCATGTATTAAAATCTTCTTGAGAAGAAAAACGTAAAAATAAATCATCTTGTGTGTTTGAGGTCCCGACAGTTGTTTCTGTTCCAAACAAAAAAACATGTCTGTCTGGAGATGATACAAGTAGAACTCTACTTGCTGTAGGGGCTGCAGCTATTTTTTGTGCTCTAGCTGCCAATCCACCAGATACAGTCCAACGATACAAAGCATCATCATTTCTTATAGCTAGTAAATCTTCACCAAATGTATCTAGCGACCAATAACTTGAATCAAGACTAATAGAACTAGATGACCTTGGTGTATTCCAAGTGCTTTCGTTCCATGTTCCAGTACCCCACCCAAAACCAAACGCTGATTTTTCTGCACCTATATTTATTTGATATTTAGCATTACCTGTACCACCTTGAGAACTAGCTGTGCCAGATGCATTACTTGTATGCGTAATCTTATAACTGTTGCCGTCTACAACTTCTGTAATTTCAAACTCCTGATTCATATCTAAACCTTGAGCCGTAGAAAAAGAATCAAAGGTTACAAAATCCCCGAGCCCCGCTCCATGAGAAGTGTGTGTAACAGTAACTATTGGTGATCCACTAGTCATGGCAAATGGACCTGTCAACGCTGCTTCTAATCTAATGGGTGTAATGTCATATGCTCTACCCTCAACATAAACATATAATTTTCTGTCTGTGCCAATTGCTAAATGTCTAACACCGGCATTTGATACCCACGCTAGTGTTGCTCTAGCAACACCTATAAGAGTTGATGTAATAACTTTATCCCAGCCACCTATTTTTTCAGGTAACCCTGTTCTAAATCTAACATTCTTAGAATCTACCCAACGACCTTCAGCACCATAGGTTGTTGTTTGTTTATCTATTCCTGGAGCAAAAGATGCTTTAACTAATGCCATGTTACTCCTTTGGATATTTATCTTTTACAGCTTTTATGGTCGCTTTCCAGCCCTCTATACCATTGTGATAAATATCATCTAGTTGATCTTCTATGCTTGGATACTCTTCTTTTCTGTCTCTTTGATATTTGTTAGCCTTATACTCAGCCTCAAGTTCAGCTTTTTTTGCAGCTATATTAATATCTGAAATAGGCGTAGTTCCTTCATGCCATGTAATCTCATCTATGGCAGGTGGATTTATAGTCATATCATGTTTAATAGATACTTTTGCGTCCGGGTTAATCGCCAATATTGCGTCCATAATAGTAATACTCATGCGGCAATCTCGAAAATAGTATAAACGGCTTTTGCGTTTAAATAATAATTGTAGTTATTTGTTTGTAACCAGTGACCTCTACTTGTATTAACACCAAATCTTACGGTGTATGTTCTTCCTGTAGTATTGTTTGAGCTTGCCTCGTATGCTTGACATGTAAACTGATTCCAAATTCCATTAGTACCTGTTGTATTTGCAAAAGCACCAATGTTTGAACTATCATTAAAAATAGACCAAATACAAGTTCCACCTTGTGAAGCATTTGTAACTGCGCTTGATAAAACATGCAGCAGCTGACTGTTACTTGCCACCGGTGAATAAACTTGAGACATTACTTGAATGCCTTCACTTGAAGTAGGTGTTGAAGAGTCAAAAGCAATAACTGAAGTGGTATCAAAGTTACTACCACTTACTAATGTTTGCATTTTTAAAAGTCTACCGGTAACAGGTAATCTTGCTGCAGGCACAGTTCCTGATGATAGATTAGATGCATTTATAGATGTAATACTTGACCCATCACCAGACAAAGGTCCACTTATAGCAGTTGTTGCAGATAATGTTCCGGTAACGTTTACCCCAGAAGACGTGGTAGCAAGCTTAGCATTGTTTGCGTGATATAGCGTAGTGGCTCCAGTAGATGTAAATACAGCTTGGTTTTCTGATAACGCAGCATTTGTTATTTGTACATTGTCACCACCTAAAACTAAATCTCCTGTTCCTACATCTTTTACAATAGAATTATTACCGTCATGAAAGATTTCTAAATCATTACTATCTCCAAATCTTGCTTTGACATCGTCGCCAAAATTTAGATTACCAGTCATTGTACCACCACCGGCACCAAGAACTGCATTTAACTGTGTTTGAATATCAGAAGTTACACCATCTAAGTGTTGATACTCTGTATCACTAACACTACCATCAGCTACTTGTGTTGCTGTTATTGGTATCGTTGCATATTTTTTTGATTCGTATGTAGCCATGTTATGTCTTTATTATAAAATTAACAGAAAGATAAGGATTTAAAATACTAAATGTATCATTAGCTCCTCCGAACGAACCAGAAGCAGTGTGATTATGGCCTGCTCCACCACCTGTATCACTCATACAGGCACTAGGGTATGTGTAAAAAGGATTTGTTGCTATTGATGTGTTGTTATCACCAAATGAAATAGATGCACCATAAGTAGGGTGAAAGTAGTTTGCACTGATACCACCACCTGCATGAGTAATTAAGTGATTGTGTGCTGGGATCTCGCTCGTAGTTAGTGTGTGATCATTCACAGTAACAGAAACAGAACCTGATATAGTAGCAGTTGCAGTTGTAGCGCCACCTGTAGAAGCAAGAGCATAGGTTCCTGATTTACCAATCGGCATACGACTTGCTAAGTTTGGAACATTAAAAGTGCTTGATCCGTTTCCTGATCCATACGAAACTCCAATCAGGTTAAATAATGTGCTGTAAGTAGTACGTGAAACAGCTGCACCATCACAGTTTAAATACCCTGTAGGTATGTTTGCTGCAGCTGCAGAGAAAGGTAAGATCATTCCTGTTTGAACTGTAAACGCTCCAGCAGAATTTAATTTTGCATCAAGTTGAGTTTGTGCATTAGAACTTAGTGTATTTATAAATTGATACTCAGCATTGGTTACGGAACCGTCAGCAACTTGTGTGGCTGCTATTGGAATGGTAGCATATTTCTTTGACTCATATGTCGCCATTTTATTTCTCCGTTATTTTCCAACCTTGTGCCGTTCCTGTATAAACTAAACTAAAAGCAGCATCTTCAGTTGAAACAGTTAGATCTGACGCCGCTCCATAAATGTTGGCACCATTTCTAGCTATAGTTAAAGCATTTGTATCAAAAGTTCCTGCTAAATCCATAAACCTAATTTCTTCACCTACATTTGCTGCACCCATTGAAGCTGGTAAAGTAAGTGTAATTTGATTACTTGTGGTATCTACTAAAATATTTTCTCCAGAAAAAACATTGTCTGTTGCTGCTGTAACTGTTCTCCAGTTTTTATTTGAAGCACCACTACTTAAAATAGTATAAAAATTTGTACCATCAGTTGCTATGACTGCGCGTCCTCCTGGAGGCACAATTTCTGAAACAGTGGATGTGCCTTCTAGTTTCATTTGTATTGTTCCACTAGCAGTGCCATCGTTTATTATAATGTATATTCTATCGTGTAGTTGTGGACTTGATTCTTGTTGGATTATGAAAGCTGAATTGTGACCATGAAATCTAATGGCTGCTTGTCTGTCTTCGTTGTTTGCTTGAGTAACTGGACCCTGTCCATACGTTAAAGTGTAAGGACTACTTTCAGAAGCTAAGTTTTTAGAATAAACAGCAGATATGGCCTCATCAAAAATATTAGAAAAGTTATTGTTTGTTGTATTACCCCAAGAGTTTGACTGCTCTCCTGTGCCAATTAATTCTGTTCTTAATCTGGTTGTATAGCTTGATGCCATTATGCTACCTCTCTCTCATCAATAGTTCCAGCTCCGGTTTCATCTACCTCAGTCCAAGAGCTTCCTCCAGCCCCTGAAGTGTCTACAGAGGTTAAAGGTATAGTAGCTGTAGTTGTATCATCTACATCACTAAATGTAAACGTAGAAGTTGTTCCGACCGCAGATGTTATGGAGTTTCCTGATACATTTATACCATAACCAAGACCTACACTATTTATAGATAAAGTTATGGATTGTCCTGAAGGTTGAGCAGTTATACCTGGTATTACTGAGTTTACAGCAGATGTCATGGATGTGCCAGTGACAGCTACTACAGGAGCTAGTTTTACCTTCAGTCCTTTAATATCTATAGTGTTGCCCATGCCGGCACCATGTGTAGTACAGTAATATCTAATAATTTCAAAAGTATTGAATGGAACAGTAAATTCTACTTTTGCTCCAGCTTGCCCTTGATATCCTGTTATAACAACCCCATCTGTAATAGCGACGCCTGATGTTGTTTGAAATCTTAGTGGGTGTGTTGCGTTTGTAGGATCACTTACATCAAATATATATTTTCTACCTTTTGTCATTGTAAGTGTTGGTTTCTGTACACCATCAATAACAAAAATATTTTGACCACCTGATTGCACTACAGTGACAACGAAAGTTGTGTCAGCTGCCGGTATACCTGCAACTTGTGGATCAATAGCAGGCGGTGCTGTTATACCAGGACCCAACGCAACTGTTCCTACAGCAGACGTTATTAAATTTGTGCTAATAGTAGGATTACCTGAACCAGAAGGACTAACACTATTTACAGTCGTGCTGACACTTGTTCCTGTAGCAATAAACTTACTAACTCCGATTGTTGCACCTAGACTTACAGTCATTCCCAAACTATTTGCTGGTAAGTGTATTGTTCCGTCTGCAGTTACAACAGGTGAATTTAAAGAGACAGTTGTATTAAAACTATCTTCCTGTGGAATAACTTGCGGTGTTACTGTTCCTTGTGTAAGTGGTAGAGTAAAACCGTTTACAAAGTGAGTTTTGTTTATGGTATACGCATTAGATAAAGTAAGTGTTAATAATACGCCTGAAGGTGCAACGGTAATTAATTCTGTGGTTTCACCTACTGCTCCAAAAGGAGACTGTCCAAATGCGGTTGCTCCAAAAAACATTATTTATCCTTTTTTAATGTTTCTATTTCAGCTTTTAATTCTTTAATTGCCTCTATAAGTAAACCAACAGTATTTTGATATTTCATTGTATGCATATCTTCTAAGGCATCTGGGTTTATGTCTGACTTTAAGTTTTCTATAGCTACCAACTCAGGCACGATTTCTTTTACCTCTTGAGCAATAACACCAATCTCTCTAGCTTTTGTTTCTTTTCGTGTGTACTCAACACCTCTTAGTTTACAAACTTTGTCTAAAGCATTGTCTATTGTTTTAATATCTTCTTTTAAACGATTATCACTATAGGCTGTAACATTGGCGTTAAAAGTACCATTTCCAGAGCTATCAAGAGTAAACATATTATTACCACTTGAATTTCTTGCAATCCAACTAGTGTTAAACTGGTGATACATACTGTTAGAGTGATGTTCTATTTTACCTACTTGTTCACCTGACCAGTTAGCGCCATTAACAATTTCTAATCTTTTATCAGCTTCAACTTGACACCCACTTGAAGTAGTAGAAAACATTTTTGTTCCAGCGTGGTATAGCTCTGCTGCTCCACCATCAGTTCCTTGAAACATATTATCACCACCAACATTTGTAATTCTTACAGCAGTTGATCCTCTTATAATTAAAGTTCCTGTTCCTTCTTCGGTTATGTAACTATCATTACCATCGTGATAAATTGCTAAGTCGGTGCCATCACCAAATAGGGCTTTACCATTATCTGCAAATACAGCGTTCTTATTAAAAATTGCATTTCCCTGTTCAGAGGCATCAAGTGTAAGAGCAGTTATTTCACTTCCACCATCATTGACAGCAAACATCATATCTGCGTCTGAAACTATGCCTTGAATTTTTAATCTTGAACTGTCAACTTTTAGTGCGCCATATTGTGTACCACCATCTAATAGTCTAACTTCACCATTGTCATCAGCATCTAATCTTATGTTGCCACCAATATCTAAAGTAAAGTTAGAAGCATGAGAAATGTCACCAGTCATCGTGCCACCTGCTTTTGGCAAGGCAGCATTTGCTGTAGTGGTTGTAGAAGTTAATACTGAATCTCTTGCTGAAATATCTACGCCGTCAACAGTTTCTGAACCACTCATTGTAATGTTAGCACTACTCAGAACTAAGTTGCCAGTCATTGTGCCACCAGCTTTTGGTAAAGCGGCGTTTGCTGTAGTTTCTGCATTAGTAGCCGTGGTTGTAGTAGAACTTAGTACGGCATCTCTTGCAGAAATATCTACACCATCAACTGTTTCTGATCCAGACATGACTATATTACCAGTCATGGTGCCGCCGGCTTTAGGTAAAGCTGCATTAGCGGTTGTATTTGCGTTTGTTGCAGTCGTGGTTGTAGAAGTTAAGACAGCGTCTCTAGCTGCAATATCAACACCATCTACTGTGCCACCAATAGTTAAGTTTCCAGCAATATCGGCGTTTGTACTACTGTCTTCTATTACAGCTTTGGATGCAGGAAGTGTACAAAAAACATCTTTTGTACCTGCTGCAAAATCAACAACAGCATCACTGTTAGAACTTGAAATAATTGCTGTACGTGAAAGTGTATCAGGCGACGCATCAGTAACTGTACCGACACCTATTTCAAAAGCAGAACCACCTTGTGCTTGGATACAGTAGTAAGTTGTATTACTATTACCTATTCCTGCTACAAATGTTTCAAAACCAGTCTCAGCTCCAGCAAGGTTAATTGTACCCGTTCCTGTGCTTGTGGTCGTTTCTTTGACTCTATCATTTACGACGAAGGCCATTTATCCTCCTATCCTAATCTGATAATCTCTGATCCACCACCCGCTGTTGGGAATTGAACTGTGAATGTACCATTAGAAGCTGTAAAGTCACCACCGAACGCTAACACAACAACAGCATCATTAGTTGGGCCACCACCATCTTGTCTATAAATTAGTGCACCGTTTGCAGTAAAAGACGCACTTGTAAAAGACACATCATCAAAATCTACAAAAGCAGTTGTTCCAGATAAAGTAACAGAAGGGTTAGTTAAAGCTTTACCGCCTGCTGTATAAGCTGTTCCTGATGCATTTGTAATTTCATTAGATGTAGAATAAGCTGTGGTTGCAGCTCCTAAGTTTGCTGAAGAAGTATATAATGCAAGATAGTAAGTTGCACCACCATCAAAATCGTGGTTTCCTTTTAAAAGCTCTTGTTTGAATACACTACAAACTGCTTGTGATATTGCCATAATATTCTCCTATTAAGGGTTTGCTGATGGTATAGGAACACGTAACGACCCATCCCTAAACTCATCTCTTCTTTTTTTACCTAATTGTTCTTGTGCAAGTGCTTGTATGGCCTCTTGATAAGAAGCTTCATACACTTGTTGGTCTTGTGGAGCTTTCAAGAACTTAAAAGCTTCACATAGGCAGGCATACAAAATAACATTAGGAGCGTTTACGCTAACCCATGTTTTGGTGTTACTACTTGATAAGCCTGTTGGTTTTTTAGTAATACCTATCTCAAATTTATACACTGCATTGGGCGTAGGCGCAACGACTATTGTGCCCATATCCCAGTTAGCAAAGTATCTGGGTTTAGCCGAAGAGCCCACTTCTGGGGTGTCATAATACTCAGCCAAAAAATCTTGATCAACTCTAACTAGATCAAAACGTGTTCTAGGAGCCGTATCTGTGTATAAAGTCACATACCTAATAGTCGCTATTTCATCTATAGATGGTTTACTAGGATCTGTTGCACTAAAACCAGGTAATCTAACAAACCTATTATTAGCTGCTGTGTTTCCATTTACATAAACATTATCACTGTTTAATTCAATATCTCTAAATATTCTGTGCTCTGCATGCTCAATAAAATCATTAATAATAGCATCAGTTAAAACCTGATTATCGGTTTCTGTGTAATCTCTAATCTGCGTTACTAATTCTGCGTATGTTGTCATGCTAATGCTGTAACAGGTCCAACTGATGACCTGCCTCCTCCAAATCTCAATATACCACCACTTTCATAGTATTTAAAGCCTTTACCTCCAGCAGCTTCAAATTGATTAATATAGGTAGTTCTGTCGTCAATTAATATTTTATTAGCTCCACCGTAAGGACCTTTATTAAAATTAGTTGCGTAGTTAGTGGCTGCAGGAGCTCTACCAACACCTGATCCAGGAGTGCCAAAGTTTGCTGTAACCCAAGCGTCTTTTTGTGCAACCTGATTTGTTCCAACTACTTGAGAAGATAAAACCTCCCAAGATCCGTTTTTAGCTATAACTAAATCTATCAAAGCGTCTGCTTCTGCTCTTTTAGCAAGGTTTTGAAAATATGTTGTAGGTGCTGCATTTACTGCGGCTGCTTCAATCACTGGAGTTAGTCCATACCAATCACCGCCAGAGTCTAACAAACCTTGTGATGTAGCAAAAGTTGCTACTGCTTGATAATATTCTGTAAGAGTTCCATCTAAATCTACATAGACTGTCGTTGTTCCAGGAGTGCAATTGTCTGTCAAAAATTTATCTAAGGTATCATTAGGACTAAAAGAAAAATTATCATTGTCTATTTTTGTAACTACATGTCCTTGAGCTACATCTAAATCATGTCCTTCTAAATGTGAAACTTCTGGATAAGGAGGAAGTTTACCTTGTGTATTTCTAAATCTTACAACGTCGTTGTTTACAAATCCATGTCCAGGATCATTTACATTTACAACTATGGAATCTCTGACACCAGAAGAAAAAGCATTCAATCCTAACATGTGAGCAACAGGAGGTTCTACTCTATCTGGTCTTGCATTTTGCAAACCTTGTGCATCTCCTTTTTGTACTTTTGGTTCTAGTTGTGGGTGTTTTGGTTCAAACTCAGACTCATGTACAAAAGCTCCATTCCATTCTTTACGCATTTCTGTGTATGGAAATTCCATACCACTTCTATCTGAAATGGCTTTTGATTTTCTACCTGTTGCAAAATTAGACATTTGGGTAATATGCCTGTGGAGTTATGAACGTACTAGAAGATGAGCCGTCTTCTGCTAACGCTCTTTGTAATTCATCTTCATATAATAATTTCATTTGCTGTACTAATTCTGGTTTTACTTTTTGACTTAAATAATAAGAAAGACCAGCTGTCATGCAAGGCACAAACCTGTAAGGAACGTCAGCTGTATTACTATATCCACCTGCGTCTTGAATTCTTTTTACAAAATAAATTGCAAGATCTTTTGTAGCAGCGGTTGCGTCAGGTGTTGGGTAAACAGTTAACATTGTATGATCAATAAATCTTTGCACGTAATATTGTGAGGGAGATCCTTTTGATAATTTGTTAGATAAACCGGAGTATGTAGATCTATTTATCTTCGTAAGAGCAGAATCACTTTGAGTCGTTTGTGTTCTGTTATTTCTCAAAGCAGCTTCTAATATATCATCAACACCATATATACCATTTGTCGGTGTTGTAACTGCACTTGTGCCGTCATCAGTGCTTCTAAAAAACTTATACTCTGCTTGTCCTTCTACTAGGTCAATATTCGTCTTATCTATTTCCCAATAATGCAGACCTCTATTGGCCCATTCTTGGAACATTATATTCAAAGAACGTCTTGCTGATTTTAATTGATAACCGCTTACTGATTTAACTCCTACTCGATCGTAAGATTCTTGTATGACATCGTCAATTAAGAAACCACTTTCAAAAGTAGTTGTACCTGATGTTGCCATTTAGCCCCCTAGTTAAACGTTACTGTAACGCCACCAGTAGCTGTTAAATCTAAAAACACACCTGTCTTAAATCTTATACCACTACCTGGTACATACACCTCTAGTCCTTCTGTGCCAAACTTAAAAGTATGTGAGTCTCCTGATGCAGAAGTTCCATCATATAACACAACAGTTGAGCTTGCTGCTCCTGCTGCTTGTATAGAAGTTACTCTACAAGGTCCCGTTACTAATTGTCCGTCAGCTGCTAGATGAGCTGTTCTCTGATCAGATGTAAAAGATCCTCCACCTGCCATAATATTATCCTCCTAAATTTGTGGGGCCGAAGCCCCACATTAATTAATCTTACGATTCTTTAGCAAAAACGCCTCTAACTTCAGTAACTGACCAGTTAGTTGTGCTGTCTAAAGATGCAATCACAACATAGTCACCTTGTTTAGAGGTAGCTTTTGTGTTGATTAAATCTTTATCATCTGTTGCAGAACCAGCGTACTGGATTCCGTCAGAAGCATTTGGGCTGATAGTTAATGTGTTAGTGCCATCTTCTGCAGCGTTTACAAATTTGTAAACCTCTCCAGTAGCAATTGCCGGTAAAGTAAATACAACTCCGTCAGTTGAACTTACAAAAGTTTTTCCTGAGTCTGTAGTAGCAACGACAGTGTAGTTTGAAGCTTTAGTTTCAATATTTACACCCTCTTTACCTTCTAGTACTGGACCTGAAAAAGTAGTTTTAGCCATGATATAATCCTCCTAGTTTCCGTTAATATAGTCTCTAGGCCGTCGACTGCGCGCGTCTATATTAACTATTTTATCGCAGTATTGTGAATATACGCTTTTAATATGTTATTTGCAAATAAAAAGGGGCGCCGAAGCGCCCCTCTTAATAGGTTTGTAACCTTAACGATTATGCACCTGGAGATCCGAAGATACCTCTAGGATCAGAGAAGCCGAAGCTGTATCTTTCCCTAGCTTTATATCTCATGTTACCAGTTTCAAAATCACCTTCCATGGCAGTTTTGATTGGTGCACGAACCATGTGTTTCAGACCGTTAGGAACATCAGTCTTAATGAAGAACGCGTCATCATCAGATAGGAAATTGTTTACCACATATCCTTGTGGGATCATTCCTTTAGATGCCAATGCGTTGATGTCATTGTCAGCTGTTCCAACTCTGTTTGCAGATTTCATGATTCTCTCAGCTATAAATTGTTGTGAAGAGTGAATGATTAACTTCTGCCCTTTCGCTGCAATTTTTAAGCCACGTTCGTCAGTCATCTTAGCGATGTCAATGCAAGCTTGCTCTAGTGAAGTTTCACTAAGGTCAGCAGATGTTGCTAACTCGTTAGAGAAAGTTCCAGCTATTGTTGGGTGGTCAGTTGCACAAAGTGCTTTACCGTCACCGCCAGTAGCTGATGTGAAAGCGTTGTCAAGAATATTGACAGCTTTAACTTGCTTTGTTTGAGCCATAGATCTAGCTAGTGCTTTTGTATAACGAGTAGAGATCTTGTCATACAAGTTATCTTCAATCGCTTCTTCAGTGATTGCAAACGCGAGAGCAATTGTCTCGTGTTGATATCTTGCAGTGAAAGTCTCTTGCGCGTTGTCATAAGCAACTGCTGAACCCTCAGCTTTTACATTCGCTTTATCGAAACCTGATAACATTACTTCTTCTTCGAATGCTCGATCAGAATTTTCTGTATCATAGATTTCTGCGTGTTGGTTCTCGTAGTTTTTATACTCAAGTCCGAATAATGCATTCAGACCTGGCTCTAGCTCTTTAGCTAGTTGTTGTCTTGATATAGCCATTATTTATGTCCTCCTGCTATTATGCGTACAAGTGCTCATTAATTAGAACTTTGTAGACTGCGTTAGCTGAACCAATTTCTGATCTACCAGTTTTTCCAGAAAAACCGATAATCATTAGATTGGCACCAGTACCGATGTCACTAGAATCTAATTCCATTGCACTTACACCTGTTGCTGTTGAGCCTGTGCCTACGACTACGTCTGCTGTTTGCATAACGTCAGTTTGTGCAGATGCACCGTCACCTTGTATTTCGAATACTTGGTGTGGATCATCATATACAAACGCGTCAGCTACAGCTCCGTTTCCGCTTGCTGCAGACTGGTTTTTAAAAGTTGGTTTGTTAGTTGTTGCGTCGTCGAATTTACAACCCCAAAAAACACCAATGTTAGTCGTACCTGTTCCAGCTTGCTGGATATTGCCAGAGTCTGGCTGTACCATGTCGCCCTGGAAAATTGCATTAGCTTCGTTAGATGCAATTTTGTACTCATTGAGTTTTTGGTTAGCTCCTCCGCTGATACTGCCAACTGGGTTCAAACCAAATGCGGCGTCTAAATTTGCCATATGTTTTACCCTCCTTAAAGGTTGTTGTTTATATCAGTGGTCGAAATATCAAAATGCTATTTCTTTGTACCACCAAAAGTTACACGAGTCTGTCGATCTTGGTTGATCGGCATACTTGGGTGCTGTTCCTTCAAGACATCGTTATCTAATGCTTCAGTACGATCAGCAGTCATCTGTTGATAATATGCTTCTCGTTGTTGCGCGAGCTCTTCGGGTATCCTTGCCAGCACAAGGCCACCAACTCCTATAACACCTGCATACTTACCTGTTTCTACTGACGGGTAGTCTTCATCAGGATATTCGTCAGCTCTGACAAAATCCCAACCAGATCGAGTTTTACCGGTAATATTTTTGGAATCATCGTTTCCCATACTCTCGGCTCTTATCCATCTGTGTCTATATCCGTCTGGTGCAGGCGGTGCATCTAGTGCTGATGGTGGAGTCCATACTTTAGGCTTTTCAGTTTTAGCCCGAGTCTGACTCGCGCGGGAAGTTTTTTTATTCGTTTTCTTTTCCATATGCTTATACCTCCTTCGCGGCTAATTGTTTCGCATACTCTTCGAGTGGCACACCTAGTCTTTTAGAAATAGCTACCTGTGATGGTGTGAGCTTCACAGTTTTTCTGCGTCCCTTTGCGGCCGGACGATTTGCACTTGCAACAGTCTGAACTGGTTCAGCTGTTGTATTTGATCCCACATTATCAAATTTATGTGGGAATTCAAGTCTTATTCGTTTATCAACTTCTGCGTAATATTCGTCAGACTGACCATCAAAACCTTCTTGTTCTACAAGCTGTTTGTGTATGTCAAATGCAGTGTAAGTCATTGCATTATCTGTACCAAACCAAGGGTTTTTAGCTGCCCAAGCGTCTGCTTTGGGATCTGGCTGTCTTGGTGCTTGTGGTTTTGGTGCTTCTGGTTCTTGTGGAGTAACCATTTTTTGGTCAACTTCTTTTATTCTAGCCAGTCTACTAGCATCCATTGATAATTGAGCTAATTCAGTTTGAGCTGCAACTTGAGCATTTACATCACCAGACGCAATCGCTGCTGCTAGTTTTGTTTGTATAGCCTCTTTTCCTGACGTAACTCTTTTTTCAAATTCTTTTGTGTAGTCACTATCTAATGATTCATATCTTTGTCGATATTTATCAGCATAACTTTTTTGATTTTTAGCATACTCAATGGCTTCTTCTTTTTGTCTTTCAGCCTCTCGCATCTTGTGCGTAAGTTTTGCTATTCTCTTTTTTACACTTTCAGAATACTCAGACAGTTCCTCTTTTGGTTCTGCCTTTTTTACTTCTTCTGTTTCTTCGTGTGTTGTACCAGGAGCTTCAGCAATTTCTATTTCTGGTTTCTCTTCTGGTTGTTCTTCTTGTGGTGCAGCGTCAAGATCTATTTCTGTTTCTTGTTCGTCTAAATCACCGACGTCTATTTTTTCGTCTAGCATAGTAAATCCTCCTATGATTACATTGCGTGAATAAGATCTTTAGGATCCCCTATTGTCCCAAGTATCTCATCATCGTTTAACATTCTTATCTCTCCACCATCTATTTCCATGCGTGATCCTGCATACCTTGCAAAGATCACCCAATCTTTTTCTTCACACCATGCTCCTGTGGGATATCTTTCTTTATCCGCATAACACAGTGGACCTTTTTTTAAAACATAACCAACTTGTACAGCAGCTCTTGCTCTGTCTAATGTTTCTTGTGCAATAATAATTCCGCCCTTTGTTTCTTCTTTTACTTGAAAAGGCATAACAAGTATACGCCAACCCGTAGGGTCAGGTAATTTTTCTAAATTTGTTTTGGTAGGTGCTTCTGTAGCTTCTTTGTCTTGTTCTTCGTATTTAGTTTCTAATGCGTGTGACTTTGTCATCATCGTTATTTGGCTCCTTTGGTTCTAGCAGGTTAGAGAGTTCCTGATTTATATTATCCGTTGCGTGGATCTTACCTAAGATATACTTATATTCTTCGTAATTGTCAATCCCGCCGTTTGCGAGGGTTTGTACCAGAGTTTCCATTTGAGTTTGTAGCTCTCTTCGAAGTTTGTATATCACGTTTATTGGGTCTGTAACTTCTGACATATTTTTTCTTTTTATCTCCTATTTGTGCCCAGAATTCATCAAGTGGATTCTTGGGTTTGTTTTCGTCCCCCATCTTTTCCCCCAAATGTATTTTTAAGTCAAATTACTTTTTCTTGAAAATATCTGCGCCCTTGAGTCCGTATATCGAAGCGACCACGCCAATAAATAGACTCTGGTACCAAAAAGGCAGATTTGCAAACTTGTCAAAGAACACATCTATCTTTTCTTGTATTGTTGGATCATCACTAAACACACTCCATATCAACAATAAAATTGGGAGCGAAATTAAAATCAAAACGAACTCGTCTTTCCATCCCTTGTCATTTGATTGTCTTACAGTTTGTTGATACTCGACTTCACCATTAGCCATTTTTTGTGCATGCAACATAGCAGCATCTGACTCGAGCATTTTGCGCTTCTGTCTATTTGTCATTATGTGTGTGCCAGCGCCGATTGCTAGTTTGACTACGTCAAGTATCATATGGTTATGTGAAGTTACCTATTAGTAGAACTACGATTACAAAAGCAACAGCACAAACTATATACTTGTGCTCTGTCCAGTAATGCATTGCTTTTTCTTTTATTGATTCGATCATTTGCGTCTCCTCTTCTTATTTACACCGGCCTCGCTTAACGCGATGGCTACGGCTTGCTTTCTATTTTTAACCTTTTTCTTACTTTTTCCAATATTTAATTTACCTTTTTTAAACTCACGCATTACCTTGCTGATTTTCTTTTCTTTTTTCATAGTAAACCTAAGTATGCTCTGATGTAATCATCATTATAACCTTGTCCCGCAAGTCTTTCGTATATTCTTAACTGTTGTTGATCAAGTGTGTCTTTGTAACTTTGTATACTTGCCGCATTCATTTGAGCTTGTAACGCTGCTTTTTCTTCTGCTGTAAGTTCTACTCCAGTTTTAGTATTCGCTTGTTCTTCTGCTTTTGCTGCCATACCACTTGCCACTTGTGACATTTGTTCTGGTGTTAATTGACCTTGATAGTTTGCAATAGCGTTTATGTAATTAGAAGGTGCGTTTGTTAAGTTTGCAATATCTCCAAGTTCAGGATTGTAAGTGCCATCTTCATTTAACTTAAATGGACCTTCATTCATAGTTAAAGCTGCGAACAGTCCTAGAGGAAGTCCTGCAGGATTCATTCCCATCAGAGTTGTAAAAGGGTTTGCAAAAATGGTTTTGCCTATGTTCTGTGTTAAACTTGTAATACCTTCTTGTGTTGGCATTGTTGGATTGTAGTTGGCTATCTTATTTGGCATGGCGGTAAAATAATCAGCTACACTAGTAAAAGCATCTGCAATATTTTGACCTGTAATATTACCTGCATCATATAAATTACCGTAGTTTGCATCTACAAAAGAACCAAAATTACCACCAAAAATTCCTTTAGGGTCTACTTGATCTAATATCCTTTGTTTCTGATCAGGTCTAAGACCACCATAAACCCTGTCTACATAGTCCATTTGTGGGTTGTATTTAAACGTAAGATCAGGGCTAAACATGGCCTCAATAATATTATTGGTATGTTTACTAGGATCGTAATCTTGACTTGTGTTTGAAAAATCTTGTTCGAAATCTTGAGTGCCTAGATAATTAGTTTGAGTAGGTTGATAAGAAAAATCATGTAAAGCGCTGTTACCTTCTCCGCCCTTGGTGTCGTCTTTATTTCTATCCCTAGGATCGTTAGGTCTATTTCCTGCGGTTCCGTATCCTCCCTTTACATCAGCATCAATAGGCATTATTTATCCTCTATTACTGTTGCTTTCATCTGTTTTATGCCGTCTTTTGCAAGTGAAACAGACGCCCTAAGCTTAGCATGTTCGTCATCTTGCTGTAATTTAGCGTCAAATTCTTGACCTCCTCTGATCAATTTTAGAGTCTCCATATTGGCTTTTTCTTCGCTTTCTTTCTCTTTTCTTTGCTGATCTTGAGCTCTTAACTGCACTTCGTCTGCCTTTAATTTCAATAATGGGTCATTATCAAGCTGATTTAACACTTTTTTCTCTTCTTCTAGGTAATCATTGGTTAATTGAGCAATTAATTGGGCTTTTCTAGCTTCAATTTTGTCAGTTTCTTGCTTAATTTGCTGTTGAACCTGCATAACTTGTGGATTTTTCGGGTTCATACCGCCCATTTGTTGGATATTTGCTGTTAATTGCTGAATTTGTGCAATTTCTTCTTGAAATTCTAGCTGAACTTGCTCTTGAGCCATCAATGCAATGTGTTCCATGCAGTTTTTTGACAATAATGCAAGTGCTTGAGGGTTATTTCTAGCCATAAACGTACCCATAAATGTCAAATGTGCATCCATGTGCGCCTGATGGTCTTGTCCTGGGAATGCTTTGAATGGTTTTCCTGACATTGCCATAATATTTTCCATAGCAGGGTCCATCGCAGCAGGTTTTTGCGGTGGTGGTAGTATAACATTTACGTTTTTTATACCAAGTGCCTCATACATACCTCTATACGCTTCGTATAAGTTGTGCATTTTTGGATTTGACATTGCTAATTGTAGTGCACTTTGTGCAACTGTAATTCTTTGTGTTTGAGAAAAGATATTTGGATCTGCTACAGGGATAATATCTATTCTTTCGTTAAAGTCTGCTTGTTTAATTTGTTTTTGTGCACCAATAATATCGTACGGATAAACCGGTGGTAGATATGTTGCAAAAGCATCAGCCAATAACATAAATTCTTGTTTCATTGATGCATATAATCTTTTGTGGATTGCAGACATAACTCTAGAACCTCGTTCTAGTAATGCAACTGTTGTACCAACAGCTGCACTTTGATTTCCGTCACCGACCTGCATATCTGCTATGCTTGCAAAACGTTGCCCAGATTGAACTACAAAATCCATAAGCTGTAGCAACGTTGCGTTAGGGCCTTTGAACGGTAAAGGCATGAATGCGTCGCTTAAGTTTCCACCAGGAGCATCGACATCTCTGAACTCACCCGGCTGCAACGGTTGAGCTTCATCACGTACTCTAATGCCTCGCATTTTAAATCCGGCCGGTAAATTTGACAAGGTGCCGGCGTCTAGTAATTGTCTAAGTGCTGCAGTTGCAGTTCTAGACAATCCGCCGATCATGTGGATTAGGCCGAACCCATAGAAGCCAAGTCCTGGTAGGAACTTAAAGTGAACAAAGTATTCTTTTCTTGTTTTGTTTTGATCTTGCATGTCATAATTTCTTCTGACAGCTAAAACTTTTCCTGATCCTTCATCAATAGAAACAATGTAAGGAACTTTTAAACCTGTTGGTTCTTGCATCTCATCTAACTCTTCAAAACCAGGTAAATCTAAGTGTGTGTGAAATTCTAGAACATTGTAAATTTCATCGCTGTGTGGATCTATACCACCTAGCTCGTCTTTTTTCTCTGTGACCTCACCAACATTTTCATCCTCTTCAACAGGCACGTCAGCATAAAAACCAGACAACTGTTGTTTTAGTAAATCGTTGCCTTTCATTTTTATTTTGTGAATAATTGTTTCTGTATCATCTAAACTTGTTGCAGTGTATGGCACATACAAATCTTCTGCTGGTACAAACTTAGAAACACAACGACCTAGTAATTGGTCGTAATAAACTTTTTTAAATGTAGAACCTGATAATGGTAAGTTAAATAACATTTGATCAAACTCTGGCTCGTACTCTTTCATCTCAACCATAATTTGATAGTTCATAAAATCTTTTACACGATCAGCTTGTTGTTCTCTTTCAGGTGTAACAGCACCAACAATCTGTGCTCTTACAGGTCCATCAGCTGGTAATAATTCTTTGTATGCTAGTGCTTGAAACTGTGTAACTGCCTCTGCAAGTACAGGGTGTGTTGCACCGCTTGCACCTCTAAATGGTTCTGCTCTGTCTTCATATTTAAAACCAAGAAGGTCCATACCTTTTGTATATGTATTTTCCCAGTCTTGTCTTGACGCTTTGCAGTCTTCGTAAACTTCTATTAAATCACTAGCTAGTTGCTCAGTGTCATCCTCGTTCATTAGATTAACTAAGTTTTCGTTATGACCTTGTGGTCCTAATGTTGCGTTTAATGCTTGCGGATCAAAATCAATAGTTGCACCACCATCTTCATCTTGTGTAACTTCTATCGGTGGTTTGACATTCATTTGTTGTTGCAACATTTCTGTTGCAGCGGCAGCGCCTGCTTGTGGCCCTTTTATTTGGAATGAACGTCTTGGTCTTGGAACATTCAATGTTTTTTTATCAATTACCATAGTGTACTCTCTCCTTAAATTTAGATGCTATGCCACCTTGTGCCATGCCTACTCTACCACCTTTTGCCATGTCATCTATAATATTTGGGTCTGTTTGTTTATTTATAAACTCTTCTACAGCTTGTTTTACTGTTTTCTCGTCTGTTTTTCTACCACCCGTTGCAAAATCTTCCCAGTTACGAACGTCACCTTTTAGATCATCAAAGTCGCCAAAATTTTCATAATCATATGGGTCACCTTTTGCGTATTCTCCTGCTTCAAAAGTTGGTTTTTCTGTCATGACTCCTCTTTCCATTTTTCCTGTAATAGGATTTTTCGTAGTCATAACTTTATTTTCACCTGGAGTGTATTCCATAGAAACTTGTTGGTAGTCGTTACCTCTACCACTTACTGTAACTTTACCTGTAGCCATATCTTCGTACAAAGTATAGTCATCAAGTTTGTAAATTTTTTCAGTATCACCACCAGAAGTAAACGCTGCATAATCTGGTTCGCTTGTAACTTTACCTTTGGTTCTAATTCTATTTACAAGTAATGGAAACCAATCAGGCATTCCTGCGACTGGTTGAATTGCTTTAGTAACCACTGGTGCAGCTTCTTTAGCAGCTCTTCCAAATGGAAACATTAAACTTGCAAGTCCTGCGCCCGCAAGTTGTAAAAAATTACGTCTATTTATTTTTGGTCCGCCACCACCTTCTGCAAAACCAATACGACCACCATCTTTTTTACCATACATCTCGTTCATCTTCATTCTATACATCAAGTCAGACATGTATTCTTCATTGTCGGCAGGTCTAGTATTTTGTCTCCGTCTTTTCTTTGGAGCAGGTATAAACTGTTTTGTTTCAGGATCGTAAACTAATTCACCTGTTTCTATCTTTGCCATGTACTCAGCTATTCTACTTTCATTGTCTCCTCTAGTTGTCATTACGTCTTCTGGTGCAACAAAGTCACCATCTGCAAAACCAATACGACCACCTTTTGCATTTAGTGTTCTTTTCTTTCCACCAGGCACGTATGTGCCATCATTAAATGCGTTTTCTATTGCTTCTGCTTTTCTAAAATTACCTTCTTCAATAGCTTCCATAATCTCTTTTGTTGCTTGTTCTTTTAGGTCTTCGTTTGCTTTAATTATTTTTGTTCTTTCTGTTGCACCTGATGCATCTTCAAAAGCTTTTGCATTTGCTTTCTTAATAGGATCATCTTCTAGGTCTGATAGAAGTTTACCTTCTTCTAATCCTTTCATCTGTGCCTTGTACTTTTTACTATTCATAGGCACACCTAATTTAATTAGTCTAATATCTTTTTCTGATAATTGACTGTAAGGAATAATATCTGATGGGTCGTCTGTAACTCTAAACCCATATTCATCAGCCATGTCATATGATTTTTGGAAATCATCATCTTTAAAAACTCTTTCTCCTGCTTTAAGTTTAAATGATTTTTTATCTCTAAGAACTGGTGGTGTATATTCTGATGGCTCTCTTGCAACCAATCTTTTCATAAAAGTATCTACAAACTCTTCAAAGTCTCCTTGGTTTACTTTCTTAACACCTAGAAATGCATTTATCATTTCATCATCATCAAACATTGTTCTCTTTGGATCACCTGCTTCATAACCTTCGTTCATAATATCAACGATTGTTTCTCTAATATCTTCTTCTGTTCTGTTTGTTGCAGCTTGTACATCTGATATAAATTTATCAGCTTCTGGTGTTGCAATTTGTTTTGGTTCTGGTGAAACCTTTTTTGCTTTTAGAGCTCTTTCTGCTTCTAGTTGGTCTAAACTTATGCCACGGACTTTCATTATGTATTCATCTAATGACATAACATCTGCATCAACACTATCCATAAATGATCTGCTAAGTGCTTCGTCAGAGAACTCTCCTACGCCCGTTCTCTTTTGCATCTCAGAAAAAGATTCTGGTCTGTAACTGTAAACTTTAGTTTGTGTTTCGCCTTCTGGCCCTATGATGTCACCTTGTTTTTTAAACTCGCCAGGTTTTGTTGTTTCATCAAACTTACCCGAAACTTCACCCACATCTGTTTTTTGAACTTCAACTTCTTCAGCTTTTTTAAAAAGTTTATCAAGACCTAACTTTTCTAATATACCTCTTAAGCCTTTTTCTCTAATTGCCATTAGTAGTACGTCCTTTGCTGTTGTGGTAACTCTTCATCCTCGTAATCTTCTGGATGTTCTATAAAGCCACCTTGCCTAAATCTCATTACTGCTTGAGTCATGCTATCAACTAGGTCATCGTGTTCCCCCAGTGGAAATGCAGCGCACTCCTCAATCATCTCTTCAGAGAACTTGCGATCCGGATAATAAATCATACCTGACTCAAATAACGGAGCAACAGAGTTCACTCTAGTATGTTTATCATTTCCCTTGCTTGGTGTAAAGTTAATAACCGGTATACCCAGTTTACGCATTTCATAGGTCAAAGGCAGTCCTGACGCTTTTGCCTCTACAATTACAGTCTCTGGTTTCCAATAATCATACTGTTCTTTTGCTATTCTACGCAGTTCTGGAAACTCGTATCTATCCTTTACAAGGTCTAATAATATAAGCCGTGGTCCCGTATCCTCGTTTGGTTGGAACACTCCCCATGTAGTTATGGCGCTGTAGTCAGCTGTTTCCTTTTTCATAAACGCGGTGTCATAAGATTGGATCACGTGCATTAGTGGCGGCAACTCGTCTTTCTCCCACGGCACCCACCATTCTCTTTTAATGATTGATCCCTCAGCGGCTGTTGGGTTTTGCTGGTACTGTGCATTCCATTTTTGTATATTGACGGATGCTTTTACCGCTTCTAACTCTTCTAGTTTCCAGTATCCTGGCCATACTGGTTTGCCTGATGGTAATATGGCAGGGAACTCGATCACTTCCCACTGGTCTGCTTTTGCTTCTTTTTGGGCTTTCATTAATTTACCTGTCAAGTCAGCTACTGACCATCGAGTCATCACAACAATTATTCTACCCCCAGGTTGCAAACGTTGTCTAGGACCTGACGTATACCATTCGTAAACTCTATCATAAGAAGCCACGTTCAGCGCGTCTTGCTCCGAGTGTGGGTCATCAATGATTAATAGATCAGCACCACGACCTGTAATTGATCCACCAACACCGGCTGCATAATATTCGCCGCCTTGTGCTGTTTCCCATTTACCTGCCGCTTGTGAGTCCTCACGTAATCTTGTGTTAAATATTTTTTGATAATCTTCCGTGTCGATTAGTGACTTTGCCTTACGACCAAATCTCACGGCTAACTCAGCGTTATTCGTGGCTTGGATTATTTTTAGATCAGGTTGTTT
>Ga0160422_10000164_pt1 | contig 38015 bp, 35 predicted proteins | sample Fk160mmetaG_FD_108192 | JGI IMG/M metagenome (GOLD analysis project Ga0160422, IMG submission 108192) | Marine microbial communities from the Central Pacific Ocean - Fk160115 60m metaG | ecosystem: Environmental > Aquatic > Marine > Oceanic > Photic zone | place: The Central Pacific Ocean... | reverse complement strand
TACAGATGACGATGGGTCTTGTGAGTTCTCTCTTGGTAATGATTGTGTAGGCGATCTAAACGGAGATGGAGTTGCTGCAACAAGTGACCTTCTGTTATTCCTTTCTGTATTCGGAAACGAGTGCGAATAATAACAGTCTAAATGATATTGAAAAGGCCGCCCTTATGGGTGGCCTTTTTGTTTGACCTAGATTTTAAATTTTTTGGCCTAATGCTTGTACACATTGAGCGTTAGACTTTTTGTATATTTATGCACTCTTAAAAATCAGAGATCGATATGAAAAAGATATTTTCTGCCCTTTTAGTTATGGCTTGTGTAATCTCTTTTGCTTCTGCTCAGGAGGTGGTTAATGGACCAGCTATTACTTTAGATAAAACTGTTCACGATTATGGTACAATTGAGCAAGGAGCAAATGGTGCTTGTGAGTTCATTGTTACAAATACAGGAACAGAACCTCTTTTAATTACTAGATGTAAAGGTTCGTGTGGTTGTACTGTGCCAAAGTGTGAAAAGGATCCTATTATGCCAGGAGCAACATCTGAGATTAGTGTTAAGTATGATACTAAGAGGATTGGTCCTATTAATAAGTCTGTAACAATTACATCTAATGCTACAAATGAGCCAACAAAGGTTATTCGCATTAAGGGTAAGGTTCAAGCAAAAGATTTGGGGGCGAAGAGCGGTGTGCCTGTCAAGCAGCCATCTACTGGAGCACCAACAAATAAATAAGAGAGATAAACTTTTATATACAAAGCCGTCCCTCGGGGCGGCTTTGCTCGTTTAGTGAAGTATTTTTGTAATCATGGAAATTCCTACTAAGTACGATCCAAGGTCAACTGAAGATAAATGGTATTCATATTGGATGGAGAATGGATATTTTAAATCAACTCCAGACAAAAGAGATCCCTACACTGTAGTTATACCACCACCAAATGTTACTGGGGTATTGCATATGGGACATATGCTGAACAACACCATTCAGGATGTTCTTGTTAGAAGGGCTAGAATGAAAGGATTAAATGCATGTTGGGTGCCAGGTACTGACCACGCTTCAATAGCAACTGAAGCCAAGGTTGTTCGTAAGCTGAGAGAGGAAGGAGTAAAGAAGAGTGATTTAAGTAGAGATGAATTTATGGAGCATGCTTGGGATTGGACTCACAAGCATGGAGGAATTATTCTTGATCAGTTAAAAAAATTAGGTGCTAGTTGTGATTGGGATAGAACTCGATTTACAATGGATGAAGGATATTACGAAGGCGTAATAGACACCTTCATTAATTTCTACAACGAAGGGCTTATTTACAGAGGTGTTAGAATGGTTAACTGGGATCCAGTTGCGTTAACAGCCTTGAGTGATGAAGAAGTAATTCATAAGGAGGAGAACGGTTATTTATATCACGTTAGGTATAAAATAGTTGGCACTGAAGATGAATGGATAACTGTAGCAACGACTAGACCTGAAACTATTTTAGGCGATACGGCTATTTGCGTTCACCCAGATGACCCTAGATATTTCCACTTGAAAGGCAAGAAGGCGATTATTCCAATTTGCAATAGAGAGGTTCCTATTATTCAGGATGACTATATAGATATTGAGTTTGGAACAGGGTGTTTGAAGGTTACTCCAGCACACGATATTAATGACTACGAATTAGGAATAAAGCACGACTTAGAAATTATAGATACTATTAATGCTAATGGTACTATGAGCGAGCATGCCGGTCCATATGAAGGATTGGAAAGGTTTGAGGTTAGAAAACAGCTTCCAAAGGATCTTGAAAAACTGGGTAATCTAGTAAAGATTGAAGACTACACTAATAAAGTAGGTAGAAGTGAAAGAACGGATGCTGTAATTGAGCCCAGACTTTCTCTTCAATGGTTTATGTCAATGGAGAAATTGGCCAAACCAGCACTCGACCACGTAATGGATGATACCATTCAATTCCATCCTACTAAGTTTAAGAACAGCTACAGGAATTGGATGGAGAACATCAAGGATTGGTGTGTAAGTAGGCAGCTTTGGTGGGGACACAGAATTCCTGCTTTTTACTATGGAGATGGTGAGGATGATTTCGTAGTTGCTAAAACTATCAAAGAGGCAGTTGAAAAAGCTTGCTCAAAATCTGGGCGATCACTGACATCGGAAGATATCAAGCAGGATGAGGATGTGATGGACACTTGGTTTAGCTCTTGGATTTGGCCTATTCAAGTGTTTGACGGCTTACATAAAGAAGACGAAGTTCAGTACTACTATCCAACAAATGACTTGGTTACAGCTCCAGAAATAATGTTCTTCTGGGTAGCCCGAATGATAATGAGTGGTTATCATTACAGAGAACTTCCACCATTTAAAAACGTATACTTCACTGGTATCGTAAGAGATGATAAGGGTAGGAAGATGAGTAAGAGTTTGGGCAATAGTCCTGATCCTATCGAGCTAATGGAGAAGTACGGAGCTGACGGAGTGAGAGTTGGGATGCTTCTTACTTCACCAGCTGGTAACGACCTTCCGTTTGACGAGAAACTTTGTGAGACAGGTAGAAATTTTTCTAATAAGATTTGGAATGCGTTTAGACTAATAAATGGTTGGGAAGTTTCTTCTGATAAAGAGCAGCCAGCATCGTCTAAATTAGCAGTAGAGTGGTTAGAGTACAGGGTTAATACTGCAATAAACAATCTTGAATCTCAATATGGAGAATTCCGTTTGAGCGAGGCTCTTATGACTAGTTACCGCCTTGTTTGGGAAGAATTCTGTAGTTGGTATCTAGAACTGATTAAACCTCCTTATGGTGAGCCAATTGATGCTACTACTAAAGCCCAAACCATAGCTCACTTTGAAAAACTACTTAAGATTTTACATCCATTTATGCCATTCTTGACTGAGGAGGTTTGGCATTGGATACGAGAAAATGATAGCCCAGAAGATGCACTAGTTGTTGCTTCCTGGCCATCACCTGGAGAAATAAATAAAGACCTTCTTTCAGATTTTGAGACTTTGAAAGAAATAGTAGGCGGGATAAGGAATGTTAGAAATAACAACAATATTCCCAACAAGGAAAAGCTAAATCTTAAAGTTCAAGGTGGAGAAAATTACCAACCTTATTTAGAGCCTGCCATTTCTCATTTAACAAATCTAGAGTCTATAGAACACGTTAATGATAAAGTTGATGGAGCCTTTGGCTTTATGGTAGGAAGACATAGGTTCTACATTCCCTTTTCTCAAGGATTTGATCTAGAAACTGAAAAAGCCAAGATCCAAAAGGACCTTGACTATCAGTTAGGATTCTTGAATAGCGTTAGAAGAAAGCTTTCGAACGAAAAGTTTGTGAGCGGAGCTCCTGAAGCTGTCGTAGCAAATGAACGAAAAAAAGAAGACGACACAGTTGCTAAGATTGCTATTCTTGAAGAAAAATTAGCAGACTTAGGTTAGTGGCTAGCTAAGTAGCTGCTTACTCCTTCGACAGTTTCTTGCATTGCGTCTTTACCCTTGCTCCAGTTAGCAGGACAAACTTCACCTTTAGTTTCAACGTGTATAAGAGCGTCTAATACTCTAATTGCTTCATCAACATTTCTTCCAAGTGGAAGGTTGTTTACTAGCTGGTGCTGAACAACTCCATGCTTATCGATTAAAAATAGACCACGGTAAGCGATAAGTTCACTGTCGCTTGTTAAGTTACCCTCTTCATCGTAATCGTACATCCCATTAAGAACGTCGTAGTTTGTTGAAATTGTCTTTGATGTGTCAGCTACAATTGGGTAAGTAATGCCTTGAATTCCACCTTGTTCTTTAGACACACGTAAGTACGCTGCGTGGCTTTCTGCTGTATCAGTTGAACATCCAACTACAGCACATTCTCTAGATTCAAATTCTCCAAGTTTCTCTTGGAATGCGTGAAGTTCTGTGGGACAAACGTATGTAAAATCCTTAGGGTAGAAGAATAGAACAACGTATTTGTTATCTAAGTATTGGTCAAGAGAAAAATCGCTTACGATTTTGTTTCCGTCTAGTACTGCTGCCGCTGAAAAGTGCGGAGCTTTTTGGCCTACTAATACTGCCATGATTTTATTCTTTTGAAAATTAAGATTTATAGATTCTGCTTGAGGAAGTTGTCAACCTCGTAAATTCGTTTGGGCTTGAGTACAATTTCTCCCTTGTTGTTTAACAGGAAATAGGTCGGTGTGGCAGTGATTTTGTAGTCTTTCACAATAGGACTATTCCATCCTTGAAGTTGACTAACATTAGGATACTGCATCCCTTTTGATTCAATTGCATCAGTCCAAGTTTTTCTCGCTTGGTCAATTGAAACGCCTATTGCCTCAAATCCACTAGAGTGTGTTCTAGCGTACAATGGAATAAGAGCAGGAACTTCCTGTTCGCATTTGTGACACCAAGAAGCCCAAAACATAACCAAGGTGTATTTATTCTTCTTTACTGTCTCATAAAGATTAACCGTACCTCCTCCATATGCTTCAATTGTAAAGTCAGGTGGATTCTTGCCTACCTGAAGATTTACTATTCCTTCGGCTCTCTGCTTTACAACATCACTTAAATCAGCTCCACAATCCTCATCATAGATGTAGTTGTCTAAAATGTAAAGGCAAATATCCTCCTTTCCAGTATTGTAGAATCCATCAAGCATAGAGAATAGTGCACTTTCTAAAGTAACTGGGTTTGGTTCAAAATGCGCTTTGATAATATCAATACATGCAAGGAATCGTGCATCTTCACCCTTGCTGAACTTAACCATCATTCCTTGAATTCTATCACTAATAGCCATACTGTGAATAAGGCTGTTGTCTAAAGGATCCATATCCTCAAAGTAGCGACCTTGTTCAGAAGCATATTTGGGATTTTTCCACGATAAGTACTTAGCTAGATATGTGCCAACATATTGGTCAATCATTTCGTGTTGTATCTCTACAAGTTCTAATTCCTTAGACTTAATTTGTTCTTCAATTCTCTTCCTGTAAGGACTGTCCTTCATGCCCTTTCTAAGATTCTTTATCTCATTTTTACTTTTTAATTCGGCACTTTGGTACGCAAACCAACCTTTGTTTTCCCTCGAATTTGGAGAATTCTTACCTGCAGTCAATCTGCTTGAAGTAAAGTTTAACTCAACATCAGCCTCATCTGGATTAAGAATGATATTACAGCTGTTGTTTGGCTTTCTATTGAGTTGAAGTTCGTAAAATCCTCTACTTACTTTAATGTTGTCAAAGCTGTATGAACCTTTAATTACTTGAGCACTATCAATTAAAGTTTTAATTCTAGCTTCAGTTTGGAAAAGATGCACAAAAGCATTGTCCCTAGTTGGAATAGATCCATGTAAACGAATCGTGCCACTACGATCTCCTTTGTTAGCCTCGTTTGTTCCGTTTTTATATCTAGCCGAAACTTTAGCACCTTGAGTCGCTTGAGCAACCTCAGTTTGCGTTCGAGCCTTTGATGCAACTGGCTTCGAAGCCGAATCACTTTCCCCACATGACGTAAGGACAAATAATAAGCTGCTTGCTATCCAAATCATGATTCTCATCTCTATTTTGCTTTAATGCCCAAAATAGGCGATTCCAAATGTACGAAACACAGTCTTTTTATCTTCTCTTCTTTTTGAAAGACGAACGCTTTTGAGCGGGTTTTCCTTGCTCTTTACCCTTGAATTTAGATTTTTTAGAACTTCTCCTTCCAATTTGTGGCCTACGACCCTCATCAGAATGTTGATTTAGCCCAAAACTATTACCCCTACTTTTCTTTTTAAAATTTCCAAATTCGGTAGTCTTATATCCCTTTTTTGCAGAGCCAGATGAACTAAACTTCCTTCCCTTTCTTTCTTCACTAGATTTATCATCCCTGAACTGTCTTTTGTCCCAAGTTTTGAAATCGTCTATTGATCTTTTGTCGTTTCTAGTTCTTCTATCGTCTTTTGATCTTCTATCGTCTCCAGGGTTGTTACCTCTAGGCTTTGTTCTATAAAACTTTCTTCCACCTCTATCCTTTGATTTTCTTTTCTTATTCCCTTTTCCAGTTGAAGGTTTGGGCTTCATACCCACTCGGCCCAATTCAAGAGCAAATGGGTGATCTTTAACAACTTCAATCTCTCTGCCAATAAGCTTTTGTATCCCTGCTAAGTAGTTTCTTTCAGATCCTTCGTTGCAAAATGAAATTGCGAGACCTTCGTTTCCTGCTCTTCCAGTCCTTCCAATTCTATGAACATAGCTTTCAGCTAGATTTGGCAATTCGTAATTTACCACAAGGCTAAGAACATCTACGTCAATACCTCTTGAGGCAATATCTGTTGCAACAAGTACGTGAACATTACCCTTTTTGAATCTATCAAGAGCTTTCTCTCGTTTTGCTTGGCTTTTATTTCCGTGAATTGCTTCTGCTTTAATCTTGTTGTTACGCAGATGTCTTTCAACTTTATCAGCTCCGTATTTAGTTCTAGTGAATACAAGTGCATTATAAATACTATCGTCACGAAGGACATGAATTAATAAGTCTTTTTTGTCAGCCTGGCGAACAGAGTAGATTTTTTGGTCTACAGTCTCTGCAGCAGAATTTACAACATCAATTTGAACTCTAACTGGATTAGTTAAGATAGAAGAACTAAGCTTTACAATATCATCAGGCATAGTTGCAGAGAAAAATAATGTTTGTCTCTTTTCAGGACAAAGCTTAATGATTTTCCTGATATCAGGAAGGAATCCCATATCAAGCATGGTATCCGCTTCATCAAGTACTAAAAATTCAATAGAGCTTAGAATGATTAAACCTTGGTTGCACAAGTCAAGTAATCTTCCAGGTGTTGCAACTAGAATGTCTACACCTCTACGTAGAGCGCCTACTTGTCTATTTTGGGATATACCTCCATAGATTACTGTTGTCCTCAAGCCAGATTGTGCGCAATATTTACGAAGATTATCATTGATTTGGGATGTAAGCTCTCTTGTTGGTGAAACAATTAATGCTCTAACTGGCTTTTTGCTTCCCTTGTATACAGGAGGTCTTGAGCTTAGAGTATGGACTATAGGTAAAGCAAAGGCTGCAGTCTTGCCAGTGCCAGTTTGGGCACAACCAAGAAGGTCCTTGCCTTCTATGACAACAGGTATACTCTGCTCTTGAATAGGGGTTGGCTTTTCATAGCCAATAGGTCTTATCGCGTCGAGAACGCAATCATTTAGACCAAGATTTTCAAATGACATTAAGCTCTGCCTAAGGATTTAAGGAATTGTCCGTGCAGCCTTAGAGCGCCTATAAAACTCATTCCTGAGTTATATGGAAGATTAAAGTCTTCAGCTGTCTTCTTCACAATTTTAGAAATTGCCTTGTAGTGAACGTGACATATGTTTGGGAAGAGGTGGTGCTCAATTTGAAAATTGAGCCCACCACAGAGGTAAGTTAAAATTTTATTATTCGTACCAAAATTAGCAGATGACAAGAGCTGATGCTCTAGTCTAGAATTATCTAATTCTAATGCTTCATTTTTTTCAATGCTGTGGAATGCGTGGTGTTCTAGCACGTGTGCAGGTTGGAATATTATGGCTAAAAGGAAACCAGCTACTAAGTGCATAACCACCCAACCAACAATAATAGCCCACCATGATACACCACTAAAAATCATAGGAAGAGCAATGATATACGTAAAGTAAAATGTCTTAGTTCCAATCATCTGAAAAAGAAGGCCATTAGTTGTTCTTCCTGTAGTCTTTATCAAGTCCTTTTTATGATAACGAGCCAGTGAATTCCAATCCTTTGGCAACATCCAAAACACAGTCATTAAAGAATAGAAGAACCAAGCATATATATGTTGGTATTTGTGGATTTTAAATTGTGGGTTTGTTGGACTAAATCTCAACACATTTACAGGCATAATATCCTCATCAAGCCCTTCTATGTTTGTGAAAGTATGGTGAAGGATATTGTGTTGAATCTTCCACATCTCAGCATTCCCTCCAACCAAATCGATAGTTCTACCCATAAGTTTATTAACCCAAGCTTTAGAGCTATACGAGTTGTGATTACCGTCGTGCATTATGTTTAGACCAATTCCCGCGAGCCCCATTCCCATTATGATTTCTGTAACCCAAAACCATATCCCACAACCTGTTACTCCAAACGTAATCAAACCCCAAGGAACGAAGTACAATGCAAGCATTAAGAATGACTTAAAGTACAAACTAAAGCCACCGCTTTTATTGTATCCAGTTTCAGCGAAATATTGTTCGACCCTCTCTCTTAGGGTCTTACCAAATCCAGAAGTATCGCGAGAAAATTTTACTGCAGGTATTTTCATCACCTCAAAAGTACGGCACTACGTTCTGCCAAGAGCAATAATTGGGTCAAGTTGTGAAGCTTTTCTTGCTGGGTAATACCCACTTGCAATACTTGTTATCATGCAAAGTGTTACTCCCACTAGTATCCAGCCCCAAGGAACTACAAAAGGTGTGTTAAGAAATGAGGCAATAAGATTTCCAAGAACTAAGCCCAAACCTATACCAAATGCACCCCCGATTTGACCTATAATCACAACTTCCACTAAAAATTGCGTCCTAATTGCCCTTGCGCTTGCCCCTAATGCCTTTCGTGTACCTATCTCTCTAGTTCTTTCACTTACACTAACAAGCATGATGTTCATCAGTCCAATTCCAGCTCCAAAAAGGGTGATAATTCCAATAACTACTGCAGCTATAGTTATGCCTTCAGATCCTTCTAGCATGGTATCTACTAGAGCGTTACTTTGGGATATTTCAAAGCTATTGCCAGCTCCTGGAAGGTCTCCTCTCACCATTCTAAACGCGCCAGTTGCATAATCAATATATGTATCAATATTTTCAGGATCAGGTACTTCACAAATTATCGTATAGCTCTGATACTTATCAGAAAACTGCCTTCTAGCTGCTGGAATTGGAATGAGACATTGATTGTCTTGTGACATTCCAAAGCTTGCTCCCCTCGATTCAAGTACTCCGATTACATAATATTTAGTTCCACCTATTAGCAGGTCAGTTCCTTTAGGATCCTCCCATTCCTCGTAAAGTTTAGACACAATTTTTGATCCGACCAAGATCATTGGAGCGCCTTCTTCTGCTTCAGTTTGCGAGAATCCTCGCCCGATTTCGAGAGGTATGTTACTAACATTTAGGTAGTGCTGGTCAATTCCAAGGATTTGGACATTTGGGTTGGTTGTCTCCGTCCCCCTACTAACAATTCCAACCATTGTGGCGTTAATCGAGTAGCTAACTGTTATTTCTGAGGATTGGAGTTCTTTTGCGAATCGTTTGGCCTGATCATAAGAAATAGGTTCTACAGGCGTAGCCCTTCTCCCATGCTGAAATCCACCAGTTCTCAGTGGTCTAATCGAGAAAGTGTTGGTGCCTAAAGACGAAAATTCCTGCCTTACATTTTCCTTGAGAGATTCAGTCGCTGTCACCATCGAAATTAGAGCCATGATGCCTATTCCAATTATGCTGACTGTAAGCGTTGTCCTTAAGGCTTGGCCTAAAATTGAGCGGACTGCTACTTTAAATTGTTCTATGAATACTGAGCTAGACCACTTCATACCCACAAGGTAGTAATCTCAGCATTCAGAAGAACAAAAAAACTTAGTATGAAAGTAAGTGACCTGGTTTAGATGTTAAGTCACTACTTGGAGGAGCAAATTGAGTAAGCTCTATCCCTTTAACAGCATACTTGTATTCTTCCATCGTAGGAGTTCTTCCCAAAATTGCTGATAGTACTACAACTGGAGTTGAAGCAAGCAATGATTCACCCTTTTTTCTGGCAGAATCGGCAACAACTCTACCTTGAAATAAACGAGTGGATGTTGCCATAACTGTATCACCTTTTTCTGCCTTTTCCTGATTTCCCATACATAGGTTACAACCAGGACGCTCCAAGTATAAAATGTTTTCGTATTCAGTACGAGCAAAGGTCTTAGGTGCATTGTCATTAAACTCAAACCCTGAGTATTTTTTCAAAATATCCCAATCTCCCTCTTCCTTCAATTCCTCAATAATATTGTAAGTCGGAGCGGTTACAACTAGCGGAGCTTTGAATTCAACCTGCCCGTCTAACTCTTCTAAGTTTTTGAGCATTTTAGCTACGATTTTAATATCTCCTTTATGAACCATACATGAGCCTACAAATCCAAGGTCAACGATTTTCTTTCCTCCATAATACGAAAGCTGTCTAATTGTATCGTGAGTATAGCGCTTTGAAACATCTTCATTGTGAACATCAGGGTCTGCAACCATAGGCTCGTTTATTATATCTAGATCAACTTCAAACTCTGCGTAATACTTGGCATTTGTATCAGGTGTTAGAGGAGGCTTATCTCCAGATCTGATTTCTTCAATCCTATTATTTGCTTTATCTATAAGGCCTTGGAGAACTTGCTGTTCGTTATCCATACCTTTTTCGATCATGATTTGAATTCTACTTTTAGCAATTTCTAATGATTGAATAAGAGTATCTGGTTCAGAGATGCAAATAGAAGCTTTGGCCTTCATTTCTGCAGTCCAATCGGTAAACGTAAATGCTTGGTCTGCTAGTAGCGTTCCAATGTGAACTTCGATAATTCTTCCTTGGAATACGTTTTCACCTTTAAAATGATCTAGCATCTGTGACTGAGTTGCATGAACTACATCACGGAAGTCCATGTGCTTTGCCATTTCTCCTTTGAATGTGACCTTTACTGATTCTGGAATGGGCATAGAAGCTTCTCCCGTAGCTAACGCAAGTGCCACTGTTCCAGAATCTGCTCCAAATGCAACGCCCTTAGACATTCTTGTGTGAGAATCTCCACCTATAATTATAGCCCAATCGTCAATAGTAATGTCGTTGAGTACTTTATGGATTACGTCTGTTAGCGGGTGGTATACTCCTTTGGGGTCTCTTCCTGTAATAAGCCCAAAATTGTTCATGAATTTCATGAGTCTTGGAGTGTTTTCCTGAGCTTTTAAATCCCAAACTGAAGCTGTATGACACCCAGATTGATACCCTGCATCCACAATTGGTGATATTACAGTTGCTGCCATCATTTCTAACTCCTGTGAAGTCATCAACCCTGTTGTGTCCTGAGAACCAACAATATTTACGTTAACCCTCACATATGATCCAGCGTGTAGTTTTTCTTTAGTATTTCCAACAACATTTTTATTAAAAATCTTTTCTACAGCTGTAAACCCTTGTCCTTTATTGTAAATCTCTTTCGAAGGAGCGAAAACAGGGGGTGTGTCAATTCCTAAGGCTTTTGCAGCAAATGATTGTAATTTCTTTCCAAATACAATTGCATAAGATCCTTTCGCTCTAATAAACTCCATCTTCTGTGGTGTAAGAGAAGAAGTGATGTCTATCAATTCTTTGCCAGAATCATCGTAAAGCTTCTTTGTCTTAGTGTTGATAGTTAGAACAGTCCCAGTATCAACAGAATAAATTTGCTTTAAAACTGGGTCACCATTTTCATCAATTACTAGATTTCCATTTTCATCAAGTTCTTTTTCCCAGTTTTTTAAATCCACTCCAATACCTCCTGTTACTCCAACAGTGGTCAAGAAAATTGGAGAAATGCCATTTGTACCAGCAACAATTGGAGCAATGTTTATAAATGGAACAAACTCACTAGCTTGTTTGCCAATCCACAACGCTACATTGTTAACTCCTGACATTCTTGATGAACCAACACCCATGGTCCCCTTTTCAGCAAGCAACATTACCCTCTTATCAGGATGTTGCTCTTGAAGCTTTAATAATGCTTGTTGTTTTTCTTCATCAAACTCAAACATACATTTTCCATGTAGTTCTCTGTCTGCTCTTGAGTGTGCTTGGTTTCCAGGAGAAAGTAAATCTGTAGAAATATCTCCTACTCCAGCAACAAAAGTGACAACACTTATTTCCTCTTCAACTTCGGGAATTTTAGTGAAGAATTCTGCATGAGCATAGCTTTCTAATATGTCTTTGGCATTAGTATTCCCGGATTTATAGCCTTCCTCTAAACGCTCCATGTCGGCCTCGTACAAGAAGACTTGAGTTTTTAAAACTTTTGATGCTTGCAAAGCAATCTCGACATTCTCTCCTAGGGCCAAATCCAACAATACCTCTATTGATGGTCCGCCCTTCATGTGAGATAGCTGTTCAAAAGCAAAGTCCTTTGAAATCTCTTTAATGTCGACTCCTCCCAGGATAATCTCCTTTAGAAATTTTGCCTTTTCAACTGCAGCATTTGTAGTGCCAGGCAAGACATTGTAAATAAAGAAATTTAATGACTCTTTTCTATGTTCATGGTTTTTGTCCTTGATTTGTGCAATAAGCTCAGCAACCAATTCTGCTCCATCAATTGGTAATGGATGTAATCCCTCACTTGCTCTCTCTTCTATTTGATTTTGATAACTCTTGTACTTATTCATTTGAATTGATTCCATGAAAACGAGTTGCAAAATTACTTAATTTCTTCTTGTTTTTTATTAATGATATTTCATGGGGTTTTTTGCCTAGAGTTCAATAAAATGCATAAAAAAAGCCCCGTTCCTCAAAAGGACGGTGCTTTTTGTTTGGGCTAAAATATTTTATTGAATACTTACATTAAACTCTCCGTTAATTTGCCTTCCGTCAGCAATGATATCAGAGAAAGTCAGCGTGTGTGTCGAATCACCTTGGCTTACGCTTACCTCACCATCTGTAATCTCCCAAATATCAGCATCGTTTAGTTCTATAAATGTTGCAGTAAGAACATTTGAAGCATCTTCATCAGAGCTACTTTCATCATATTCCATATCAACTATGAATTCAAGATCTTCACTTGGAGTGTGATTGATTTGCTCCTCTTCTGTCCTATAGTCTGCAACAACGTGGTATCTCCAAAGATCAGTGTTTGAAGTATCTGGGTTGTATCCTTCAGCTAACCTAAGTGTAATGTCTCTGTCATTAATGTTCATAGTTCCACATTCGCAGTCGAAAAGAGTGTTTTCGAAATCGTCGTACTTTGTGCAGCTTGCAATTGCAGCCATTGCAATAAAAGCGATTAATGATATTCTCATAGTTTTCATAGTCAGCGAAGATAGTGTTTACTGTGGATATAGAAGATATGGCTCGCGTGCGATTTTAAATTCATCTATATCGTCTTTCCAAGTTTCCTCAATTTCTTTCAATGATAAACCCTTTTCAAGACTAAGCCTTAGTTTGTCTGTTCCTGCGAGTTTGTCAAAGAAACTTGTTGAGGTGAAAAAACCTTCTATTGATCCATTTTCACTTCGGAACCTATTTGCATAACTGTATAAAATGCTTAAATCCCAAGTGGTTATTATATTGCTTAGATCCTCACCGCGACATAGTTTGTTTTTGTGTTTGGGATTGGGTGAAGCTCCAGGTGTTGATTCTGGTGTAAAAGTGAAATCTCCACCAGTGTTACCTGGATATCCTACAATTTCAAATGGAGTGGGAGTGCCTCTACCAATGCTTATTGCAGTCGGCTCGAAAAAGCAAAGTGAAGGGTACAAAGCAATGCTTTGGTCTGAAGGAAGGTTGGGACTCGGCGCTATAGGTAATGAGTATTTTGTTGTACGAGTGTACCCTGAACATTCGATTACCTCAAGATCAGCTTTAATTCCTTCATTGAGCCAACCTTGACCATTAGCCATTTTTGCTATTTCACCAAGGGTCATGCCGTGAACTACAGGGACTGGAGCATGACCTACAAAAGATTTGAATTTGGGTTCTAGCATAGGGCCTTTAACGTGATGACAGTGTGGATTTGGTCTATCAAGAACAATAATTTTAACTCCATTTTCTGCAGCAGACTCCATAACTAGAAGTAAAGTGCTGAGGTATGTGTAGAATCGAGCTCCAACATCTTGAATATCGAAAACGATGACATCAACATCACCTAAACTTTCTTGAGATGGTTTTTTATTCTTGCCGTGAAGAGAAAGTATTTTGAGTCTTGTTGCTGGGTCAATTCCATCAACTATATGTACTCCATTTGCTCGCTTTCCTCTAAACCCATGCTCGGGTGCAAATGCTTTAACTATATCCACTTCTAGAGAAAGCAGTGTGTCTACTAAATGTGTTTGGCTATCGTCTATATCAGCCTTAATTACAGACGTGTGATTCCCAACTACAGCTACTCTTTTTCCTTCTAAATATGGAAGATATTCTTCTAGTTTTTCATTCCCTAAAACAATTCTATTACTCGAGTTTTGTGAGCAGGCTAGGAGAGTGGATCCAACCAAAAATATAGCAAGCAGATACCTCATTCCTTAATTCTCAAAGCAGTTGATGGTTGAATTCTAGTGCTGTAAAGTGCAGGTAGGAACATTGAAATAACACAGCAAATAAATGCAACAAATTCTATTGTTAGAAGATGCATCAAATCGAGCTTTATTGGTACAACTGAAATGTAATATGCAGCTGGGTCTAGTGTGATGAAGCCGGTGAAGGTTTGGGCTAGACACACACCAAATCCAAGTATGTTTCCAGCCACAAAACCAGTTAAGATTATTTGAGCAGAATAGTTAACGAAGGTTGTAATTACTATTGAATCTCTTAGACCCAAAGCCTTCAAAAGGCCTACGTCTGCTCGCTTCTCAAGAATTGTGATTAGTAGTGCGCTCACCATGTTTATGATGCTGATTAAAATCATTAGGCCTATTATGAGAACTACATTTATGTCTAGCATCCCAAGCCAATTGAAAATCTCTGGACTTTGCCTAAAAATATTTAAAGTTCTGAGCCTGTTAGGAGTGTCGAAGGGTAGCCTGTATAAAGTGGCCTCTTCTACATATTCTATTGCTTCCAACTCTTTCAAATGGATTTCATAGCCATTACAAAACAAGTGATTTGATCCTTTGCCTTGGGTTACTTCCCAGCTTCCATTTATGAAGTTTAAGTATGCTGTATCAGCAGATTCTGTAACGCCTGCTATGAATAGGAAATTTGTAGTTGTGTCGGTTTCTAAGTTTGGCTTTTTAGGAACCCAAAAATCCCAAGGCCTTTCCATATTCTCGTTCTTCCCAAAGACCTTTCCTTTGGCTTTTCCATCTTCAATTTTGATTGTGGCTTGGGCTCCGGCAGATCCAGATTTTTGAAGTAATGATGGATTTACAAAGACGAATTTTTCGTCGTATTCCAGTAGGCCAGTGTCGTAAAATCCGCACACTTTAAGCGTTCTGGGCTTTATTGATTCTCTATTCTCTACTATGTAAATACTAACTCTGTCGCCAAGTTCTAAGATTAGTCTGTTTGCGAGAACTTCAGAAAGTACGATTCCTGTTTCGGTTGATGGGAGCGAGCCTCTTGTCAATGAACTAACGACCATGGTGGAATCGCTAAGACCTTTTATAGTAACACCTTTAAAAGAATTTTTAGTTTCTAATAAACCTGGACTCAAATGAAGAGTATTAATTTTGTCTATTCCATCAATTGATTCAAATTCTGTCATTAGACTGTCGTCTATTAGGACGAATGGGTTCTCGGATGAAGTTGGTACTACTTGGATATGAGAGTTGAATCCAATTACTAAATTTTTGATCTCCGATTGGAAACCATGGACTATTGCAGTTGAGATTATTATAAGGGCAATTCCCAATGCCACACCTGCTGTAGCTATGCGAACAACTGGTCTACCCCAAGACTTTTGGCCACCTTTTGAAGTAGTGCCCTCTCTCATTTTGACAGCCAGTTTGCTTGAAATCCTCATCTTTTCGAAAGGTACTAAATACTTACTTTTGCAGGATGAATAAAGCCAAAAACGTTCACGATAATATCCTTGGTACAATTGGGAACACACCTATGATTAAGCTAAATAAAATCGTTGAGGACTTCCCTTGTGACGTATATGCAAAGGTTGAATATTTCAACCCCGGACATAGCGTAAAGGATAGAATGGCTCTTAAAATGGTTGAGGACGCAGAAGCAGAAGGAAAATTGAAACCTGGAGGAACAATTATAGAGTGTACTTCTGGAAATACTGGAATGGGTTTAGCCCTTTCAGCAATCATAAAGGGGTACAAGCTTATTTGTACAACAAACTGTAAGCAGAGTAAAGAAAAGGTAGATATTTTGAGGGCTCTAGGTGCTATAGTTTACGTTTGTCCTACAGCAGTAGCTCCAGATCATCCAGATAGTTATTACAGCGTTGCAGAAAAACTGAATAACGAAATTGAAAACAGTTTTTGGTGTAATCAGTACGATAACCTAAGTAATGGTAAGGCTCATTATTTGAGCACTGGCCCTGAAATTTGGGAACAAACAGAGGGAAAAATCACCCATTTTGTTGTTGGTGTTGGAACAGGAGGGACTATTTCTGGTGTGGCTAAATACTTAAAAGAAAAAAACCCTGCCATTAAGATTTGGGGTGTCGATTCTTATGGCTCTGTTTTCAAAAAATATTTAGAAACAGGTGAGTTCGATGAAAACGAAATATACAGTTATTTAACAGAAGGAATTGGCGAGGACATCCTGCCTGCTAATGTAAACTTTGATTTTATTGACCACTTTGAAAAGGTGACTGATAAGGATGGGGCACTAGCAGCAAGAAAGCTAGCTCGTGAGGAGGGATTGTTTCTGGGTTATTCTTGCGGCTCTACAATTCAGGCCCTACTTCAGCTCAAGGATGAGCTAAAACCAGGAGATCTTCCGGTAGTACTTTTCCACGACCATGGATCTCGCTATGTTGCTAAGGTGTACAACGACGACTGGATGCGTGAGCAAGGGTTTATTGATTAAACTCTAAAATGGTCTTACGGATGATAGCAATACATTCGCCTAATTGATCTTCATTCATTACTAGTGGAGGAGCAAAACGGATAATGTTCCCATGAGTTGGTTTAGCAAGAAGGCCGTTTTCTTTGAGTTTAACACAGATATCCCAAGCAGTAGATGAATCTGGTGTGTCGTTTATTACGATGGCGTTCAATAATCCACGACCTCTTACAAGTTTAATAAGATCAGTTTCAGCAATAAGATCATTCATTGCTGATCTGAACTGCTTGCCAAGTGCCATAGCATTTTCTGATAATTTCTCATCGATTATAACTTCTAAAGCAGCAATTGCTACCCTACAGGCTAATGGGTTTCCACCAAAAGTTGAACCGTGTTCACCGGGTTTGATGCAATTCATGATATAATTATCTGCAAGAACTGCTGATACGGGAAATACACCACCCGACAGCGCCTTACCAAGTATTAAAATATCTGGTTTTGCATCTTCATAATCTGTAGCCAGCATTTTACCAGTCCTTCCAATTCCGGTTTGAACCTCATCAGCGATAAATAAAACATTGTACTTTTTACATAATTTTTTAACACTATATAAGTATCCATCATCTGGCATTACTACTCCTGCTTCTCCTTGAATTGGTTCGACCATAAATGCACAAACATTTTTATTTTGGAGATGATTTTCTAGATCTACTAAATCATTGTAGTTGATGAGTTTATAGCCAGGCATATAAGGGCCAAAGCCAGTATACGATAGGGGATCATCAGAACTGGATATTGCTGCCAAAGTTCTGCCCCAAAAATTTCCTTTTGCAAATAAAATTATTGCTTCATTTTCAGGGATTCCTTTTTTCAGGTATCCCCACTTTCTTGCAAGTTTGTTTGCGGTTTCACCTCCTTCAACACCGGTATTCATTGGTAATACCTTCTCGTATCCAAAAACCTCCGAAATGAACTTTTCATATATACCTAATACATCGTTGTGAAAAGCTCTTGATGTTAATGTTAATATATTGGATTGATTTTTTAATGCATCAATAATTTTTGGATGACAATGGCCTTGATTTACAGCACTGTAAGCACTAAGAAAATCAAAATACTTATTGCCTTCAATATCCCATAAATGAACACCTTTACCTCTATTTAAAACAACTGGCAAAGGATGATAGTTATGTGCTCCGTATTTATTTTCTATTGCCATTGCTTCTTTAGAAGTGCGAGGCGCTATAACAGTTATATCATTTAATTCCATTTTGTAAAGATAATGTGTACTATTTTCGCACCCCCAAACAATTAATAAAACCATGGCGACTAACCGTACATTTACTATGATTAAGCCAGATGCAACGGCAGCTGGACACACAGGAAAAATTATCGACCGCATCATTGGCGCTGGATTTACAATCAAGGCATTGAAGTGGACTCAGCTTACAAAGGCTGATGCACAATCATTCTACGCAGTACATGCTGAGCGTCCTTTTTACGGAGAACTTGTAGAATACATGTCTTCAGGCCCTATTGTTGCTGCTATCCTTGAGAAGGACAATGCAGTTAATGATTTCAGAGAGCTAATTGGAGCTACAAATCCTGCAGAGGCGGCACCTGGAACTATTCGTGCGGATTTTGCTAAAAGTATTTCTGCTAATGCAGTTCACGGATCTGATTCTGATGAAAATGCTACAATTGAAGGAGCCTTTTATTTCAGCACTCGCGAGCTAGCATAACAGTCATGGATAAGATTAAAGTAGATAACCCAGTAGTTGAGATTGATGGCGATGAAATGACTCGTATCATTTGGCAATTCATTAAGGATAAGTTGATTCTTCCTTACCTAGATGTTGAACTTTTATACTATGATTTGAGCATTCAAAAACGTGATGAGACTGAAGACCAAATCACAATTGATGCAGCAAACGCTATTAAGGAGCACAACGTAGGAATTAAGTGTGCGACAATTACTCCTGATGAAGCAAGAGTAGAGGAGTTCGATCTCAAGAAAATGTGGCGCTCGCCAAACGGAACCCTCCGTAACATTATTGGAGGAACAGTTTTCCGTGAACCTATCATTATGAAGAATGTTCCTCGTCTTGTTCCAGGTTGGACTCAGCCAATCTGCATTGGCCGTCACGCTTTTGGTGACCAGTACAAGGCAACTGATACAGTTATAAAAGGAAAGGGAAAACTCATAATGACTTTTGTTCCCAAAGATGGAGGTGAAGCACAACAGTGGGAGGTGTTTAATTTCGAGGGTGCAGGAGGTATTGCCATGAGCATGTACAACACTGACGAGAGTATTTACGGATTCGCTCGTAGCTGTATGAATCAAGCTCTTTCTAAGGTTTGGCCACTTTACCTAAGCACTAAGAACACTATTCTTAAAGCTTACGATGGCCGTTTTAAGGATATTTTCCAAGAGGTTTTCGAAACTGAATTTGCAGAAAAATTTGCTTCTGCTGGAATTACTTACGAGCACCGTCTAATTGATGATATGGTAGCTGCTGCACTTAAGTGGAATGGTGGCTTTGTTTGGGCTTGTAAGAATTACGACGGAGATGTTCAGTCTGACACAGTAGCACAAGGATTCGGTTCACTTGGTCTTATGACATCAACTCTTGTTACTCCAGATGGCAAGACAATGGAGGCTGAGGCAGCTCACGGAACAGTGACTCGTCACTATCGCGAACACCAAAAAGGAAATAAAACGTCAACTAATCCTATAGCTTCAATTTTTGCTTGGACTAGAGGGCTAAACTTCAGAGGTAAGCTAGATGGAAACGAAGCTCTTCGAAACTTCGCTGATACTCTTGAACAGGTATGTATTGACGTTGTAGAGGGTGGAAGAATGACAAAGGATCTTGCCCTTCTAATTCACGGAAAGGACATGACTTCTGAGCATTGGCTAACAACTGAAGAATTCCTTGAAGCAATTGACTCTGAGCTTAAAGCTAAGATGGCTTAAACATTAAAGTGTGTAATATTAAAAAACCCGCTTCTGGCGGGTTTTTTATTTAAAAAACTTCTGGTTGAAGTTCAATAAATAGAGTTCACTCACAGCCCTGGTAAATCCAGTGTAAAGCCATCTTAGCCATTCTCTATCCATATTTTCTTCGGTGATAAAACCTTGGTCTAGAATGATTGCCGGCCATTGCCCACCTTGGGCTTTGTGGCATGTAAGAGAATAGGCGTATTTAACTTGTAGTGCTTGGTAGCATTGATCTCTAATGACAGCGGCGTGAATCTTTGACTTATTCCTTAGGTCTAAGTAATCGTCAGCTATTTTCTTGAACAATTCCTTATTCTCTGCTATAGACAGTGATGGTTTATTGTCGTTCAAAAAAGTCGTCATTATTGTCAAACTCAGGTGGGGAGAATTTTCGAGTTCGACCAGTACCACATCTACCTCAGCGAATTCGTAACCGTATCTATCAAACCTGTCAAGGATGCGGACAACTTCAACAATATCTCCATTTGCTATTAATTCGTCTGAAATTTCGTCGTACTCTTTGAGCCAATAGTAGTTGTTTTTTACTACCATCAGCCTATCACCAATATTGATTTCATCCTCCTGCCAAAGGATGCGTTTTCTTATCTGTTGGTTGAAAAGGACAGCTCGCTTGTTAGAACGAGTAACGATTACAACTCCATCCTCACCGTATTTGCTGTGTAAGCTTTCAATTGTTTCCTGCAAATCTTCTACGCTTAGTTTGATGACATCTGGGCCAGCTTCTATATCGATTTTAGGAACGCTAGCTCTTGAGCCAGGATCTAAGCCATCGATACATACTCTCAAAGAGTGGGCATTGATTAAAATTGAGCTATTAAGTTCCTGTCTAACAACTTCTGTTAGTTCAACTTCAGCTATAGTCAAATCAAATCTTGTTTTCATATAGGCCAAATCCAAAGCAGGGCTTAAAACACATCCCACAGGTGGAAGTTGAGCGCCATCACCTACTAATATTAATCTGCATCCCTTTACTGAAAAAACATATTGCATCAAGTCTTCGAGCAATCCGTCGTCAGCGCCAATCATCGATGCTTCGTCTACAATAAATACGGCATTTTTGAATTTGTTTTCAGCAATTTTATATCCTCGTTCACCGTCTGCGCCGGTTTGGGCCTTGTAGATACATCTGTGAATGGTGTGGGCATTTACTCCGCTATAAGATGCCATTACTTTTGCTGCTCTGCCAGTTGGGGCAAGCATTATAAATGTTTTTCGTATTTCAATTAGTGTTCGGACTATGGCACCAATTGATGTGGTTTTTCCTGTACCGGCATAGCCTTTAACTAAGAGGGTACATCTGGGCTTGTCCGACAAAAGGAAACGAGGAAAGGCCTCTATTAACCTCTCTTGGCCATCGGTTGGAACATGGAGGAAGTGACCCTCTAATCGCTTTGAAAGTTCTTGTTGAGAAGTGGACGGCATTCTTGGGTTAAAGTTACACGGGAGATGACAATGATTGTTGTAATTTCGTTTCTAGAAAAGAAATTACAATGAAACACGATATTTCTAAGTACATCATTTCTTCGCTTCTTTTGGTTTTTGGTCTGGTGGCGCTTATCTCATACATCTCAGGTTTAATGGGTGATGGGCTTGAGAGTCAGCCACACGCAATGTTGCTCGCAGCACTTTCGCTAATCGGAGTTGGAGTAATTGCTCTTCCAGAAGTTTTAGATAAACTAGATGCAAAGAAGTACAAGTCTATCATTATGGCTGGAGTTGTTCTAGCTCTATGTTTAGGATATGCTGTGATTTTTTCAATCTCTGAGGAAATTGAATTCAGAGAGACGAAGCAGAAGGTTGAGGCGCAAACTATTCAACAACTTAAGGATATCAGAGATATTCAACTTGCACATAAGTCAGTTAGAGGAACATACGCTCCGGATTTTGACTCGTTGGCAATTTTTGTCCATGCTGATGTAATGCCTGTGACGTTTAACATGGGTTCGTTTCACGACACTCTAAATGAAAAAAGAAGTGCTGAACTAGGTTATATTATCAAGCGATCAGATTTAGACTCAATTGCTGTTTGGCTTGAAACTACTTCTGACTCATTATTGAAATCTATTGAGGAGGACAAAAGTCCTTATAAGATCAGAGATACGCTATATACTAGCTTCTTCGCTGAGAACTTGACAGATGAAGCTCGCGCTGGAGCTAAGCTACCAAAGTTTAATCTAGAAGCGATGTCATTCAACCCAAAAACAGGAGAGCGATTTATTATGAGTACTTCTAATGTTGAGGTTGGTGGATTATGGCAACCTACAATTGTAGTACAAGACCCAACGCCGTTTGGAAGAGAGAAGGTGAAGAAGGATACGCTTAGGTTTGGATCGTTAACGGAGGCTCACACTGATGGAAACTGGCGCAACTAATCCGTCGCAGCTTTTGCTGAGATGGGATGGAAGCGTTGTACAGTGGGGTAGTATGCACGAAGGAGGCGATGGCTCTAAGGTTTGGTCTTATGGATCAAGGGAAATAAGAAGGCCATCCATGCTTTCTGAAGTTGTCCAATTTCTCCAATCTCGATTTAAAAATGTAGGACAAATTTTATTCTCAAGGTCCTTTCTTTCTGCAACAATGATACCTTCTATTGTTGTAGAATCGAACTTGGAAGTAGCCAAGAATTGGTACAAACTACACAACGCACCAAATGAAGAAGTAGCGCTCAGAATTCAGTATTTAGATAGTATTGACACACAGCCTGTTATTATCGAATCAGGAGATTTGGCTTGGGAGGAAGCAGTCACAAAATCATTTCCTCAGGCATTGAGGGTTAGTCAACAAGCTGCTTTACTAAAAGCAGCTGTAGTAAGTTCTAGGAATACTAATAAATTGGTTGTTTATGTAGACACTGGCTCTAAGGGTGCAGATATAGTTGCGGCAAAAGGAGGAGTGCCTACCTATGTTGGTGCAACTGGTTCAGGTTTGACGGACAACATGCTTTACAATATTGTTAATGCAATGCACCGAGACGGACTAAAACCGGGTGATGTAAGGGTACAGTTGATGGGAAAGGGTGCAAGCGATTTGGCCTTGTCTATGAATAGATTTTTTGAGGAAGTCGAAGTTCTTGGGGGTGATGATAGCGCAATGCATGGACTTAAACTTATTTCTGAGTGAGGATAACTGGAGGCACGTGGAAGGGTAGAAGACTCAAGCCTATGAAATCCTTTAAGGGAAGGCCTACCACAGATTTTGCACGTGAGGGATTATTTAATTTACTACGATCTAGGATAGAGTTAGATGGCGCAAGAGTTTTAGATTTATTTTCTGGAACAGGAATGGTGGGTGTGGAATGTGCAAGTCGTGGTGCTGCTACAATTACAGCAATTGAAAAGCAGAGAAACGCTTGTGCTTACATAAAATCGTGCTTTGAAGAGTTGGGGTATGAGGGAGCGAAGGTCATAAACATGAATGCCTTTAAGTTTTTAGAAGGAGTAGGGGGAAGATATGATTTGGTTTTTGCAGACCCACCATATGATTTGAATAATCTAGCCAAAATTCCCGAGTTGGTGAACACTTCTGGAGTGTTGACCCAGGACGGTTTATTTGTCCTAGAACACGGTGATTCTTACAATTTTAACGGAACATCAGGATTTGTTGAAATGAGAAAATATGGCCATGTACACTTTAGTTTCTTTACCTTCGAATCATGAGAATTGCAGTTTTCCCAGGATCCTTTGACCCAATTACCTTGGGGCACGAGGATATTGTGAGGCGTGCTGCGCCACTTTTTGACCAAATCATTGTCGCTGTAGGTGTTAATTCTACTAAAAAAAGCGGGTTCTCCAACGAAGAGAGGGTGGCAATGCTTGAAGCGGTATTCGCAGATTTACCATCGGTGAAGGTTCAGTCTTTTAGTGGTCTTACTGCTGATTTTTGCAAGGAAGTAGAAGCGGGATGGCTTCTTAGAGGTATTAGGAATTCTTCGGACTTTGAGTACGAGTGTACCATAGCCCAAATGACAAAAAAACTTTCTCCAAACCTTGAAACGACTGTTCTCTTTACCAAGGAAGAGTACTCTTCTATTTCGTCTACAGTTGTGAGAGAAATTATTGCTAACGGAGGAGATGTTAGTGCATTTGTGCCACCTGCCGCGCTTGAATTTATTCAGTAGATGATGGGATTGAGAGCTGCAGCTTCATTAGTTTTTACTGCATTTTTTACTTTTCCGATTTTATCCCAAACCTCTGGGAAACTCTCCGACTTCCCAGACAAACCACCACAATTTATTTTTCTATATGAAGAGTTAGAGGCGCTAACTGGTGAAAGGAAATATGTTGATATGATCACAGTAGACGCCAAGGGAGGATTTACTTTACCGATTTGGCCTACAAAAGGAGAAAGAGTAGTGGTATTGGAATCTCCACCTTGGGCTTGGAGAGCAGTAATTAATCCAAAATCTAGCGATAAACTCTTACTTCATCATCCTCAAAATGGACCGACTAAACCCAGAGGAGTGCCTGCTCGATATTCATATTCTTCAGATGAAAGTTCGTTAAGCATTTACGAAGAATTTAAAAAGACGGTAGATGAATTAGACTATCTGTCAGCATATGATAGAATGGCCCAATCTGGTGCAGTTAAAGGAGCAACAATGCTTGTGAATAACAAATACCTCGATTCACTTGACGCTGTATTCCATTCGAAGTTTACAAGTGTTATTGAGCAAGAATTAATCGAAAACTCACCCTTTTACACAGATCTCGTAATGGCTCTCAATTGGAAGTGGCGCAGAGATAATGGAGAGCAGAGTGCTGATTTGAGGGAATCTTGGGTTAGTCAGGGAGGGATGGAAAACGGGAGGAGTTTGTACGAACTTCTAAAATCACCAGGTTGGGTTCAGTCTTGGGCTGAGGTGCATTTCGATTGGTTTGAGGAAGATAGGAAAGAGCTGAACACCTTCGTTCTCGAGGGAAACGTTGAAGCTATTGCAAAACTTCTTGGTTGCTCTATTGACCAAGCTCAACTAGCAATGTGGTGGTGGGATCTCAATGCCCCAAGCCAAATGACATCAAGATGGTGGGCGCGTTTTCACTCTACTGAAATAGGTAAAATGAGGTCTAGGTCAAGCGAGGAGCTTTTTACTTCTAAGAATTTCCCAGACCGAATGTGGACTACTCCATCAAAAGACATAGTCCGCGTAGATGAGTTATACGGAAAGTGGACGGCAATTCTTGTGGTCAAGCACGAAAGCATGTCAAGCCAAAGAGAGTGGAGAGCTTTTAGATCTATAAGTGAAACCATTGGGATAAAAAGAGACGACATAAGATTTGTAATCCTTTGCATTGATGGCGATGAAAAAAAATGGCAAAACGTATTGCGAAGCAGGGAAAATACTTCTGAAGTTGTAAGATGGGTTGGTACTGATGCACGTTGGATGAATGGATTGGATATAAACACAGTGCCTCAGGTAATAGTTGTGACTCCTGCTTTAGACATATACAATTATGCAGCTCCTATGCCGAGTTTGGGCTTAAGGAAGTATTTAGAGATTCTTCCAAAGTAGGGGAATTTTCTCCATAGCAGAATCAATGACCATACGAATGCTTCCAAAAGAACTAGCCCAAACCTTTTCAGAAACAGGCAAGTTCATCCACTTTACCTCAGTAATTCCTTCTATGTCTTGAGGTGTACCAACGGTTTCGCCCATCGCATGCTCCATTGCATACCAAAACGTAGTCTTAAGATGCACTACCCCATCAATCTCATAAGTGTGATAGGTAGTGATTAAATCGTCAATGATTTTGATGTCTTTAATCCCAGTTTCTTCTGTTACCTCTCTTAATGCGGCTTCTTCAAGCTTTTCTCCCGTCTCGACCTTTCCCTTGGGGATGTCCCAGTGACCATTGCGCAAAATCCAAAGCACATTTCCCCTTTGGTTAACCACAACACCTCCAGCAGAAACTACCTCGAAATAGTTCATGCAGTAGTTCATCCACGTTTTCTCGATATTATCGCTGTGGATTTCAACCTCCCTAACTAGAGGGTTCGCTTTGAGAAATTTAGTTAGGTCTTTGAGTTCCTTTTTGTCAGGATTCCAATAGGTCTTAGGGCCTCCTTCGGCAGGCTTGGCTTCAGTCTCCATCTGGTGGAAACTTACCCTACGGTTCAGCATAAATACAACGTACCTTTGTGACATGTCGAATAGCGGTGAGAATCAACGAAAGGTAGCTGAATTTTTGTTACGAATCAAAGCAATTCAGTTATCACCTGAAAATCCTTTTACTTGGGCTAGTGGTAGAAAGTCTCCTATATACTGTGATAACCGGAAAATCCTTAGTCATCCAGAGATTAGAACTTTTGTTCGCCAATTGGCAACAGAACAAATTGAAGAGAGATTTGGCAAGCCCGAAGCTATTGCAGGGGTCGCAACAGGCGGTATCGCATTGGGAGCACTAATTGCTCAAGACCTAGGACTTCCTTTTATCTATGTTAGAGCTTCAGCAAAGGCGCATGGAACTGGCCAACGCATTGAGGGTGATTACAGTGGATTCTCTTCTGTTTTTGTGATAGAAGATTTGATTTCTACAGGCAAAAGCAGCCTTTCTGCTGTTGATGCTCTTCGTGAGGCAGGTCTTGAGGTAAAAGGATTACTTGCATTCTTTACATATGGTTTTGGTGACGCAGTTGATAGATTTAAAAATAACGAGTGCCAATACTTCACTCTAACTGATTACACAACTATGCTAGAGGAAGCATCGAGGTCAGGTTATATTACAGATGCCCAAAAAGAAGACCTAGACTCTTGGTCTTCGGATCCTGTAGCATGGAGCAAATCTAGAGATAAATGAGATGGTAGAATTTGTAGGACCTAAGGTTGAACTTGGTGTTTCACCAGCAGATCTTGGAGCAGAGATCACTAACCTAGATAATCTTGGCGGACTCTTGCCAGACGGAACAGTTAAAGATTTCGTTGCAGATGGTGAAAAATGTTCATTTAAAGTTACAGGCGGAGTAGTAGTCCATCTAGCAATGGATTCATCTGCTCATGCTGGATCTGTAATCTTGAAAATGAATACTGTGGCACCAACGCCTGTCAAGTTTTCTCTTGAAGTAATCGCAGAAACAAATGAAAATGGTTGCTCGTGTTACTTTAGATCGGATGCTGAAGTAAACCCTTTTACAAGAATGATGGTTGAGCCAGCTTTGAAAGGGCTCTTTGATAAGATATCAATGGGTATGAAGGCTAAATACCCACTTAACCTCTGAGGAATGTAGTCTAGAAGGAGGTGTGTTATTACTTGTCTCCCACTCGAAAACTCCAATTCCCTCTTCGTCAATTTTATTTAAAGTCCCCATGTACTTTTCGCCATCAACTTCGTATTCTCTTAATTCGCCATGCCCAAACAATTCAGCGTTAAACTCTTCTATAATCCTTTCAGCACCTCCCTCTTTTTTTAATATTTCTATGTAATCTAGGAGGTGGTCTAAGATGGGTAATTCTAATCGTTGGGGTTCAAGATCTTCGCTCAACACCTCATAAATACTAACGGCATTGTAGCCAAGAGCTATTCGTCTAGATTTAACATTGACACCTATTCCTACTATCGACGCTGTCCAAGTTTCTCCTCTCCAGTGATTTTCCACCAAAATCCCAGCTATTTTTCTATAGCTTCCATTTGCCCAAATCATAACGTCATTTGGCCACTTTACAGCAAGTGATACACTAGGCAAATCAACACCTATTGATTCCTTTACTGCCTGTCTTATCCCTTTGCGAGTTGCAAGTGCCGCAGCCATGTTGAATACAATTACAGCTACTTTTGGCGGCTTCTGTACTACCCAAGTCATGGCAAGGTCTAAATCTGGTGCAGAAGACCAAATATTTCCCCTTTGGCCTTTGCCTTTTTTTTGCTCAGAAGTAGTGACTAAAAAACCATTTGCACTAGAAGGAAAAAGAGGGTTTTTTCTAAGAATTTTCATAGCGTAATCATTGGTGCTATCAACCTCAGATAGGTATAACCTTTTGAGCCTGCCATGGCGCGATTCTATTTCACTTTCATTGTGAATCATCTTGTCTATCAAAAGTAGTAACTTTGACACTCAATTCTACGCATGAATAAATTGTCTACGACACCACAAGAAGTCTTGCTCGACTCTGTAGTAAAAGGGCTTGACGACGTAAAGGGACTTGATATCACTATCATTGATTTGAGAGATGTAGTGCATGCAATCTCTTCTTACTTCGTAATTGCTCACGGTACAAGCCATACTCAAGTTGAAGCACTTGCTCATTCTGTAGAAAAGGTTTGTTGGGAGGCATTAGGTGATAAGCCAGTATCTGTCCAGGGACTTAGAAATGGAGAATGGGCAATTATTGATTTCTTCGATGTAGTAGTTCACGTATTTCACGAAGAAGCTAGAACGAGGTACGGTCTTGAGGAGCTTTGGGGAGACGCAGATATTAGAAAAATTGAAACAGTAGAAGCATGACTGAGGGTAAGAAGAAAGTAGCGCCAAAGGCTACAAAGACAAACAAGAGAAAAGCTACAAGCAAGCGCTCTCCTAGAAAATCTCCGGAACCACCAAAGGGTGGAGGGTTAAGTTTCTACTGGATTTATGGTCTAGTTGGAATTTCTCTACTCGCCATGATTTTTATGAATTCTTCTGGAGGAGGAAAAGAAATTCAATTTTCTGAATTCAAGGAATTAGTTGAAAAAGGAGAGGTTGAAAAAGTAACTCACGACGGTCACACATATCAAGTGTTCTTCAATGATAAGGGGAAGGCAACAGCAGATGATTCTAGAAGAGATGATGGTGGTTCATTAATGAAGAACATCTACGCTAAGGGGCCAGACAGATGGTTTTCAATGCCTCCAGGTGACAGTTATTTAGAGGACTTCAAGGCATTACAAGAAAATCACGGATTTGCCGCTAAATACGAGCCTATCAACGAATGGGGTCAGCAAATGGTCTCTTGGATATTCTTCCTTTTCATAATGATTGCTGGATGGATGTTCATTATGAGGCGTATGGGAGGAGGAGCCCCAGGTGGAAATCAAATTTTCAGTATTGGAAAGTCAAAGGCCAAAGTTTTCGAAAAGGGTGAATCAACAAACATCACATTCAAAGATGTGGCTGGTGTTGACGAAGCTAAGGAGGAACTTGAAGAGATTGTAGATTTCTTGATGCACCCAACTAAGTACACCAAATTAGGAGCTAAAATTCCTACAGGTGCACTACTTGTAGGACCTCCAGGAACTGGTAAGACATTATTAGCAAAAGCTGTAGCTGGAGAGGCTAATGTTCCTTTCTTCAGTCTAAGCGGATCTGATTTCGTAGAAATGTTTGTCGGTGTTGGAGCTTCTAGGGTAAGAGACCTCTTTAAGCAGGCTAAAGAAAAAGCACCAGCAATCATATTCATCGATGAGATTGACGCAATAGGTAGAGCACGTGGCAAAAATGCGAGTTTCAGTTCTAACGACGAGAGAGAAAACACACTTAATCAGTTGCTGACTGAGATGGATGGGTTTGGCACAAACTCAGGTGTTATCATACTAGCCGCTACAAATAGGGCTGATGTACTAGACAAGGCACTAATGCGTGCTGGCCGTTTCGACAGACAAATTATTGTTGATATGCCAGACGTAAATGAACGTAAAGCAATTTTCCAGGTTCACTTAAAGCCACTTAAGCTAGATAAAACAGTGGACATTGAGAGACTTTCAAACCAAACTCCAGGATTTAGTGGAGCTGATATTGCAAACGTATGTAATGAAGCTGCTCTTTTTGCTGCAAGAAGCAATAAGAAAACTGTAAGTCATAAGGATTTTGACGAGGCAATTGACAGAATTGTTGGTGGTCTAGAAAAGCGTTCAAGAGTTATTTCTCCAGAGGAGAAAAAGACCATTGCTTTCCATGAAGCTGGACACGCAATTGTGAGTTGGCTAATGGAATTTGCTTCACCTCTTGTAAAAGTGAGCATTGTTCCAAGAGGCCAAAGCTTAGGTGCAGCATGGTATATGCCTCATGAAAGAAAAATCACTACTACTGAGCAAATATTCCACGAAATGTGCGCTGCCCTTGGTGGCCGTGCTGCAGAACAGGTTGTTTTTGGTAAGATTTCTACAGGAGCTCTTAGCGACCTAGAAAAAGTAACTCGTCAAGCATCAGCAATGGTTACTGTATATGGGTTAAATGAGAAAATTGGTAATATCAGTTATTATGACTCTAGAGGAGATGCCACGTTTACCAAGCCATATTCTGAAGCAACAGCAAAAATCATTGATGAAGAAGTGAGTGCTGTAATCGAAAGAGCATACACTAAAGCCAAGGACATCCTTCTTTCTAACAGAACTAAGCTAGATGAATTAGCATCTGCTCTTCTTCAACACGAGGTGATTTACAAAGAAGACGTTGAGAAAATTTTGGGCCCAAGACCTAGTATTGCAACAGAAGATTCGCCTGAGGAATGACCAATTGGGTAACTGTTTACAGCGATTCATTTGCTCCTGGAGTTGAGATGCGAAAGTATCTTTTAGAAGAAAACCAAATCCCATGTATTGTAATTAATAGACAATGCAGCAGCTATACTGGTGTTGGTTTTGCTTCAGTTGAAGTTGACCTTCAGGTGCCCGAAGATTACGTGAAACATGCTTCTGATCTATTAAACTCATGAGTGAGATTTTAACTAGAACTATAACAGGAGCAATCCTTGTTACTATTGTAATAATTGCAACATCGTACAATTTGTATACTTCAATAGGTCTTTGGCTAATGTTAGCAATACTGGGAATTAAAGAGCTTAAGTCAAACACTATGGGCGGAAAGCTCGGAGTGATTTACTTGCTCATTGCTTCATTATCTATTGTGTGTTTGGGCTTTTTTGATTACGACGGTTTAGAATTTTCATTGAATACTTCTGTTTACAGGGGTATGAATGGAGTAGCTTTGCTAAGTGTTATTTGGGCTAATGATACATCAGCCTATTTAGTTGGAATGGCGCTTGGTAGAAAGATTATTCCCAAGGGGTTAGCCCCAAAAGTTTCGCCCCACAAGAGTTGGGAAGGGGCAATTTTTGGAGCGTTGGTTTCAGGAGGAGTCGGCTTCTTGGTTTTGGGCTCAGTTGGAGCTCTACTAGGTTTGTGCGTTGGAATTCTCTCTACTTTTTCAGATCTTATCGAGAGTAAGGCCAAACGCAAAGCAGGTATCAAGGACAGTGGAACACTTCTCCCAGGACACGGCGGAGTTCTCGATAGATTTGACGCCTTATTACTCTCAGCGCCTTTCACATTACTAACACTTTACTTGCTTTCAATATGAAGCTTCACAAAGAGGGGTGGTCAATTATTTTTAGCACAGCGGTTTTCGCTCTGGGCGTTGTCTTCATTTTTAAATTATTAGGTGCATCAGAGCTCGTTCAATTTATAGTAGCTGGAGTGATGGTTGGATTTTGGCTCTTTATAACACAATTCTTCAGGGTTCCTTCTAGGGAGATTAATAATATCAAAGGTCAAATCACATGCCCCAGCGATGGCAAGGTCGTAGTAATAGAAAAGGTCCATGAGCCCGAATACTTCAAGGATGAGCGCATTCAGGTAAGCATATTTATGAGTCCCTTAAACGTTCACGTTCAATGGACACCTATGGCAGGTTTAATTAAATATGCAGCATATCACGCTGGAAAATACCTGGTAGCTTGGCACCCAAAGAGTTCTACAGAAAACGAAAGAACAACAATTGTTGTTGAAAGTCCTAAAGGCGAAGTTCTATTTAGACAGATCGCTGGAGCTGTAGCCAGAAGGATTAAGTACTACGTTCAGCCTGGCGATATGGTTGAATCAGGGCAGGAGATAGGCTTTATAAAGTTTGGCTCACGTATAGATGTATTTCTACCTCTTGATGCAGAAGTTCACGTTGAACTTGATGAAGTTGTGAAGGGTAGGGAAACGCTTTTGGCCACTTTAAAAGAATAAAATTTTCTCTTCATCTAAGATTTAATTAGTTTAGTGTGGTTAATACCAATTAAACTGACTTTCATGAAACAACAACTACTTTTTTTAGGTGCATTTTTATTCGCTGGACTTTGCACAAACGCACAGCAACAAAAGTCACCTTTTCTTTCAAATGACGTACCCCAAATTTCAACTGAAGCGAGGGTTGCTTTACCAATGCAAGAAAGGGCATTTGATGGATTTAATGAGATTCCAAAGAATCCACTAAACTCATCAAATCAAGGAAATACAGAATTTGTTCAGCTTAGAGACCTTGTTGTTGAAAGGCAAGTAATAGGTTTAACTCAATACGACCTTCAAACAAATGCTGCTATCGACGATAGAATCGCAGGAAGTGTCGATGCTGTTTCTGCATCTTGGACAATGAGTTTGGAGATTACTCCATTTGACGATAGAGGAACAGGTTATAATCACTTTGATGGAACAGAATGGGGTGAGCAACCGTATGAGAGAATAGAGAGTGTGAAAATTGGCTGGCCATCACTAGCATATACCGGTTCAGGACACGAAATTGTTATTTCTCACCCTGGAATTGATACGCCGCTACACATGGCAAAGAGAGAAATTGGTACTGGTGCTTGGATTGAGTCTTCAATTCCTTCCGATGGGCCATTTGGTAATCTTTGGCCAAGAGTTTCTGTTGGAGGCCCAGATAATAATACCATACACGTGATTTGTGTTAGTACTCCAGAAGGGAACGGTGGAACACCTTTTCAAGGACAAGACGGAGCACTTCTTTACTATCGTTCTTTAGACGCTGGTGATACTTGGGAGATGAACACTTTTGCTGAATTAGATTCAACAAATTTCAATGGATTTGCAGGTGATACATATGCAATTCACGCTAGAGACGGCGTAGTAGCATTTACTGTGTTTAATGACCTAATGGACACATTCGTTATGATTTCTGAGGATAATGGTGATAACTGGGAGTACACGGTAGTTGCTGATTTCCCAGTAGACAATTACGTTGTTGATTCAGGTTTACCTGAAGATCAAGGTTATGATTTTAACGATGATGGGGTTTTCCAAGAATACCTGAATTCTGACGGTTCTGGAGATATACACGTAGATCAGTTTGGCCAAGTTCACATGGTGTTTGGTGCTATGTACTACATGGATGCAGACACAACTGACGCAAACTTTAGTTACTTCCCAGGAACAAATGGACTACAGTACTGGAATGAAAGCTACGGAGTAGATAGTTCCCTCACCATTGCTTATGCATATGACCTAGATGAGAGCGGTACTCTAGATATAGAGGATGATATTGCAGCTTATTTCGTGAATCTAGCTGGTATTCCTAGCATGGCATCTAATGCAGATGGAGACATCTTCGTTTCTTATTCTGCCATAAATGAAGAATACACTTCAGGATCTCAAAACTACCGTCACTTATACTTGGTACACTCTACAGATAACGGAGGTACATGGAATAGTGACAACGCATGTAACCTTACTCCAGATTTGGAATTCAATTATTACGAAAGTGTATTTGGTTCAATATCTCCTGATGTAGGTGATCATTTAGAAATAATTTACCAAAGAGATTTTGAGCCAGGACTTCACGTTAGAGGCGATGAGGATCCGGTTGATCTCAACGAAATCGTTCATCTTAAAGTGCCTGTAGCAGATATTGCAGAATGTCTAGATATTCAGTTTACTGATGGAGTTGATGAGGTGTTTGAGGAAGGCGATGTTGCCCTTTATCCAAATCCAGCATCAACAAATGTTCAAATTGTAATTGATAGACCTGGGGCTCACACTGTTAGTCTAATGGACTTAAGTGGTCGCACTATTTCTAGCTTTGAAACAACTGCGATGGTTCAAAACATGAATGTTAGCGATTTAAGTTCGGGCATTTACTTAGTAGATGTACGCCAAGGTGATCACTCAATGATAATAAGGCTTGCTATCGATTAATATCGAATAAAGGAAAATTTCAGTTTATAATTAAGACGGCTCCTTCAAGAGCTATTTTATATTTACATCTATGGATAAAGCAGTTGAAGAAATAGGCCAAATCTTATCAAGAAAGAATCTAACTCTTTGTACTGCTGAAAGCTTTACTTCTGGCAAAATTGCTGCTACAATTACATCTATTCCTGGAGCAAGTGAATATTTCAAAGGTGGTATAGTAGCATATGCTGAAGAGATTAAACAAAATATTTTAGGTGTTGACTCTAAAACTCTTGAAGAAAAAGGGGCAGTTCACGTCAACACAGTTATTGAAATGGCAAAAGGGGCAGCAGATCTTATGAATGCGGACTACGCTTTAGCTACCACAGGACTTTCCGGGCCAGGGGGAGGAACCGCTGAAACACCAGTAGGAACAGTGTATTTAGCCATTTATGGCCCAGGATTTTTAAATAGTTATTCTGATGTTATCGATGGAAGTAGAGAGGAAGTGGTAGAAAAAGCAACAGCTTTAATACTCAATAGATTCAGAAATATTTTGACAAACTGGACAGAATAAACTGTTTTTGTTGCATTGAGGGATAAAAAGTCTTTTCTTTGCAGTCCAAAAATTTAGAGTTATGAGTCGTATTTGTCAAATTACAGGAAAGAAAGTGATGGTTGGAAACAACGTGAGTCATTCTAACGTAAAGACTAAGCGTCGTTTTTACCCTAATCTTCAACGTAAGCGTTTTTACATTGCCGAAGAAGATAGATGGGTGACTCTTCGTGTATCTGTTTCTGCAATGCGCACAATTAACAAGATTGGTGTTCTTAAAGCAATGGAGCGTGCTAAGGAAGCAGGAATCCTTATCGAAAAGGCGTAAGCACACTTAAGCCAAATTAAAAGGTCAGCTTTGGAATTGTCTAATAGCTGACCTTTTTTCATGTCCAATATTTTGTAAGGATTTAATCCCCTAGTATTAGAGGTAATCCGTTGTCTCCTGCCCCAATAACAACAACTTTTGAGTTATTACTGTTGCTAAGCTCTGTTGTGGCTTCAATACCCTTCCATTGTAGAAGATCGTCGTTGATGCTTTGAGAAACAATATTTTGGAAATCTCTAATTCCTTCTGCCTCAATTCTCTTTCTTTCTGCTTCCTTACTAGCTTTTTCAATTCTGAACTCGTACTCTAGAGATTCTTGCTCTTGCTGCAACTTTCTTTCAATTGCTTGCTCTAGAGTTGCAGGAAGTTTGATATTTCTAATTAGCACATCGTTTAACTGAATATAGTTATCGGCTAATTTCTCTGACAAACGGCTTTCAATTTCAAGCTGAATTTCCTCTCTCTTAGTTGTGTTAAATTCTTCAGGGAGATATTTTGAGATTACTTCTCTTGCTACAGATTTCATTGCAGGAAGAATAACTTTAGCCCTATAATTTATGCCTCTTTCAACCTCTAGATATCCAAGATTATCATAAAAAGGTTGGTAGAAAACGGTCATGTCCATAGAAATCTTAAGGAGATTTGATGAGAGTACTTCAAGAGGTTCGAATATTTCTTGTTGACGTATTTCATATTGATATACATCATCCCAAGGTGCCTTAAAGTGAAATCCACTTTTCATTGGTTCTGCCTCAGGATTAACCCCATTTCCAAATGTGTGAAAGATTAATCCAGCGTGTCCAGAATCTATAGTTACAGTTAAAGAGCTCCACAGTAGTATTACTGGAAGAACAATCATCATAACCATGGCAATCATTCTGATTTTTGCCTTGTCTTTTTGTGTTGGTATGTTCATGATATAAATTTTAATAACCGCCTTGGCGTCTTCTAATTACCCATTCGAGAGTTAAACCGCCAAGAACTAGCCAAAATATAAAGCTAAAGTTAATCAGTTCTAGCCTTTCTGTAAACTCGTGAATAATATCCCTTTTTTGTATTTTTTTGTCTACTCTCTCAGCAAAGCCGACTCCCAAATCCTCATTATATTCAATACCCATCTCTCCTAAAAACTGTCCTCCAGTTTTCAAGGCCATCCTCTTCAGTAAGTCGTGATTAGCTGCTTCTGAAATTAATTCTGCTTTAACCTCGCTAACAACAAATGCTCCTCTAAGCTTTTCTACTTTATTATCAAGCACTGTATTTGCCCTCCAACTATACTCTCCTGGACTAAGTCTCCCACAATCAAGTTTAAAACTTGTACCATCAACTGAGAAGTCGAAATCTAATTCCTCTCCGTTTGATTTAGTCAGTGTAAGATTTATGTCTGAATCTGTAGTGGGGTTTAGTGATGCGTCATAAACTTGAGCCGAAAACATCACCCTATTATCTTCTTCCAATCTCTTAGGAGCTATTATTCTAAATCTTCTTACATCATCTCTACTATCTAAGTATTGTAAAGAACGATTGATAAGCTCGTCAAAAATTTCTGAATCACCATTTTTGATTGAGCTCTCCATCCTCCACCTCCAAATGCCTTCACCCATTATCACCCCTGATCTTCTACCTATCGCATCTTTGTTGAACGCTATAAGGGGCCAATCAGTCTTGAGATTGTCTAGTCTTTGATAAATGAGAGAGTTAAGAGATGAAGAAGGTTTGGGTTCGCCCATAGCTCGAATTAGGGGAGGTAGGTAGGCCAAATCTGCATCCAATCCATTTGGCTCTTTAAATAAACCAAACCCAAAATTAACAGTCCCCTTTATTTCTTGGGTTGCCTTTCCAGGCTCCATGCTTAGACCAATTCTTTCTAGTGGAATATGAGCCCAATCCATGTTAGGTCCACCCACAAATAGGATTGGAACATCGGTGTTTAATGCCTTTGTAATTTCTTTTGGCGTGGGCTTAGACGTATTGGGAATGTTGTGCAAAATCAGCACATCACTCTTTCCGAAAGTCGTATGATTAGCAATTTCATTTCTAAAAATTACATCAACATCTTGGTGAAGATTTTTAGATAAACTCAACTTGAGGGCTTGTACATCAGGATGAGGTGCGTTTGCAACAATTGTAATTTTACGCTTGCTATCTAGTACTTCAATATAGGCAGATGCATAATTATTTTCCTTTCGCTCTTCACCTGAAAGAGGAGAAATTGATGCTCTTATTATTTTCATCCCAATCGAACTTGCTTTAATTGAAGTTCTGTGAGTGTAAAAACCGTTGGTCTCTGTGATTTTGAAACTTTTTGAGTCTACTATATCATCACCAAGCTTTAGATTTAACTTGAATTCTTCTCCTGCAAACCCATTAGATCTCATTTTAATTTCTAATGGAAACTCATTGTTGAGGTAGGTCACTTGATTACATAGGAGTTGATTGATTTCAATATCTTTTATAGTCGTTGTGTCACCTGTGCCAATAAAGAAGTGTGGGACATCTAAAGTTGAAGTGCCAAACTCAGGATCTCTTCCACTATTACTTAATCCATCTGTCGTAATTACTACTCCTCTTACATTTCTGTGAGTGTATTTATTCTTAATTCCTTCAAGAGCCGAGGATAAGTCAGTTCTAGATCCGTTGCATTTCCATTTCTCCCTGGGGGTTAATTGTTTTGAAAAATCCAAAACTTCAACATTGTAATCAAGATTCCTAAACAACTTTTCACCCTCATGTGCCCATGAATTTAGTGCCTCCTTTCTCGGTATAGAATCGTTTCCAATCCATTGAGATGATGAGGCATCATATACTAGGACAATTGTCGAAGGTTCAATCTCTGACGTTGTTGATTTTAAAAGTGGTTCGAGTAAAAGAAAGCATAGTGCTGCAAGCACACTTAACCTAATTGCAGAAAGAGCCCACTTTTTTGAACCGTAATAACGAAGAAGGGTTAAGCCCAAAGTGTAAAGCACGCTAAGTGCCCACTTCCAAGCAGGAACATCGACAAGAATGTCATTAATATCCATTTAAGCAGTGATCATTCCACCGCATACGTTTAAGGTTTGGCCTGTGACATAAGAGCTCATGTCAGAAGCAAGGAAAATGCATGCGTTAGCAACATCTTCTGGTGAACCTCCACGCTTTAGGGGAATAGTATCACGCCAACCTTGAACAACTTCAGCGTCAAGTTTTTCTGTCATCTCGGTCTCAATGAAACCAGGAGCAATTGCATTGCAACGTATGTTTCTTGATCCTAATTCAAGTGCTACGCTCTTTGTGAAACCAAGGATACCAGCTTTAGATGCTGAATAATTTGCTTGGCCTGCATTTCCTTGAACACCAACTACAGAGCTGATGTTTATTATAGAGCCAGATCTAGCTTTTAGCATAGTTTTTAAAACTGCCTTGGTTAGGTTAAAACAGCTCTTGAGGTTTACATTAATTACTCTGTCCCACTGTTCTTCACTCATTCGCATTAGAAGAGTGTCGTCAGTAATTCCAGCGTTATTTACAACTACATCTACAGTGCCAAATGCCTCAAGAACTTCTTTTATAAGATTTTC
>Ga0160422_10000163_pt1 | contig 38458 bp, 33 predicted proteins | sample Fk160mmetaG_FD_108192 | JGI IMG/M metagenome (GOLD analysis project Ga0160422, IMG submission 108192) | Marine microbial communities from the Central Pacific Ocean - Fk160115 60m metaG | ecosystem: Environmental > Aquatic > Marine > Oceanic > Photic zone | place: The Central Pacific Ocean... | reverse complement strand
GGTTGTACTGTCGAGGAAATCAGGGAAACTTTACTGCACACGGTGCCATATTGCGGGATCCCGGCCACGCTAGACGCAATCAAAGTGGCGGAAGAATTTCTGACAGAAAAGGGTCTTCTCTCGTCGCAAAGCACAGATTAATTTTTCGTATAACGCCATATGAAATTAGAAAGCGAACATATTTTTTAGGAGGCCAAAATGAGCTGGCGAATTGGTGTTGATATAGGAGGTACGTTCACTGATGTTGCAGTGGTAAATGAAAAAGATGGTACTATTGGGGTCACAAAGGTTTCATCAACACCAGGCAATTTTGGACAGGCGGTACTAACAGCTTTGGAACAAGCGCTCAGTAAATTCGATATAGAAGTAGATAGAGTAAATTTGTTAGCACATGCAACAACTGTTGTTACAAACGCTATTCTAGAAGAAAAAGGAGCGAAGGTTGGTTTGATTGCTTCTCGAGGCTTTCGCGACATTCTGGAACTAAGAAGATCTGCCAGGGCAGATTTGTATGATCTATTTCAAGACCCGCCTTCTACATTGGTACAACGGCGCAACCGCCTAGAGGTTACTGAAAGAATTGGAGCTAGTGGAGAGGTTGTTATTCCGTTAGCTGAAGATGAAATTGCTGAACTGGTTGTTAAACTCAAGGCATCTAAAGTTGAAGCGATTGCTATTTCGCTTCTCTTCTCCTTTCTAAATGACGAGCACGAGGCATTATTGGGTCGACGTTTACGGGCGGCATTACCGGGTATCCCGATCTTTTTATCCTCTGAAGTGTTGCCAGAAATTAGGGAGTTTGAGCGCACCAGTACCACTGCGATTTGTGCTTATGTTGGACCAATTCTTTCATCCTATCTGCAACGTTTAAAAGGCGCTATTACCAGTAAAGGACTCCCAGCACCATACATTATGGGATCTGGAGGTGGGTTATTTGAAATTGAGGAAAGTTTAAAGATGCCGGCAATGGCTGCAGAGTCGGGTCCTGCTGCCGGGGTTATAGCTGCTGCTCTTGCAGGTAAACAAATTAATAGGTCAAAACTATTATCATTCGATATGGGGGGGACAACAGCTAAGGCTAGCCTGATACAAGATGGGATTATTGAAACAACGCCCGAATATGAGGTTGGGGGCGAGGGAAGTGGCAGTCGATGGTTACATGGAACGGGGCACCCCATAAGAGTGCCTGTTATAGATTTAGCTGAAGTAAGCGCGGGTGGTGGAAGCATTGCCTGGGTGGACCCGGCTGGATCACTTAGGGTAGGTCCAAAAAGTGCTGGGGCAGTACCCGGACCAGTTTGCTACGATAGAGGTGGTTTAGAGCCAACAGTTACAGATGCCAATCTTATTCTTGGCAGGCTTGATTCAACTACTCTTTTGGGCGGAGACCTCTTAATTGATTTTTCAAAAGCGGAGCAGGCAATTAAGGAAAAGATCGCAGATCCCTTAGATGTTTCAATCGAACAAGCAGCTTCGTCGATAATCCAGATCGTTAACAATTCAATGAGTGAAGCACTCAGAATAGTTTCTGTTGAGAGAGGACATGACGCACGAGAATTCGCGCTAATTTGTTTCGGGGGGGCGGGTCCTCTGCACGCGGCAGCCCTTGCAGAAGAATTACAAATAAAAGAGGTTATAGTTCCTCCAATCCCCGGGGCATTCTCGGCTCTCGGATTAATTGGCTCAGATATAAGTCGCGATTATGGGAAAACTTTTTTTTCAATATTAGATGAGACAGAGCCCAATACTCTTGAAGCAAGCTATATAGAATTAGAAAAAAGCGCGAGAGAGATGCTTTCCAAAACTAATGTTCCTGAAGAAAACTGGATTTTAAGACGAAGCATGGATGTTCGATATGTTAGACAGGCATACGAATTGAACGTTGACGTATCTAATTCAATCACGTCTCAAAACTTTTCTGCTCTGCCCGAGTTGTTCCATGAAAAACATGCGACAACGTATGGGCATGCCAATAAAGAGGAGCGGATACAAATAGTTACATTGCGTCTTTCTGCAAAGGCAAAACTCCCTGAATTAAAGATACGGCAAAGCACAAAAACGGATTTGGCAGATACGACTAAAAAACGGTTCAGAGAAGTATGGTTTGAAAAAACTGGGAAAATTACAACGGCGGTCTTTGATAGAGCAAACATTCAACTTGGAAAAACTATAGAGGGCCCTGCTATAGTTGAGTCATTAGAATCAACTCTTGTAATTCCGCCAGATTGGACTGCACTAATGGACACCAATGGTTTTATTATACTTTCCTTTGCGAGGTTCAACTAAATGGTTAATAAGAGAGAAGATCAAGCTTTTTCAGACCCTGCCACTTTTGTTGTCATTAAAAATAGTTTGTACGCTGCGGCAGAAGAGATGAAGGTAGTTTTAGCTAAAACTGCATACTCTCCGATATTGAAAGTTGCGGGTGATTATTCGTGCGGTATTTTTGATATATCTGGGCATATGGTTGCTCAAGGACCCGATCTGCCTATTCATTTAGGTTCTATGCCTGATGCGGTAAAGGCCGTCGTTTCTGCCTTCGAAACTTTTGAAGAAGGTGATGTTTTCATACATAATGACCCATATTTTGGTGGAAGCCACTTGCCCGATGTGAACGTGGTTTCACCTGCATTTTATAATGATAAACTGATTGGGTTTGCTTGCATCAGAGCACATTGGCCGGACGTGGGTAGTGCTTCTCCTGGCAGTTATGGCGCTGTTACTGAAATATATGGTGAAGGGCTCAGGCTGCCACCTGTTAAACTCTACTCTAAAGGATTGCTTAATGAAGATGTAGACGCCATCATTTTTGCCAATGTGAGAACTCCAGATGAAAGACGAGGAGACCTAGGCGCTCAGATTGCTGCTAATCGGAGGGCAACAGAACGTCTTGGAGCGTTGGCGGAAAAATACGGTGTCGACGTCTTAGTTGCAACTATGGCCGAAGTCCTGAACTATTCAGAGAAAATGATGCGCACGCTTTTGGCACGGCTTCCCGATGGAAAATCAACATTTGAAGATTTTTGCGATGGAGATGGGGTCATTGAAGAAGGAGACGCAGAAGACCAAACATTTCAAATTAAAATGACAGTTGAAAAGACCGGAGAGCATATATCGGTGGATTTTTCTGGCACCGACGATGCCGTATCCGGTCCTATGAATTCACCTCTTTCTGTTACCGCCTCGGGTGTTTTCTGTGCTCTCAAAACAATAATAGATCCGGATGGATTGATCCCTCCTAACTCTGGTTGTTGGAGGACAATAACCGTTAGTGCGCCAAAAGGGTGCGTCTTGAATGCTGAGTTTCCATCACCTGTTGTTTACGCTAACCATGAAATTTCTCACCGCGTTTGTGATATGACCTTTGGGGCAGTCGCAGAGTTTTGGTCCAACAATACAATGGCATGCAGTCAAGGTACTTCTGCAGTTGTTACGTTTGGAGGTGAAGACCCAAGAAATAAACAGCGATACGTTAGTTATGAAACTATTAAGGGGGGTTTTGGAGCACGTCCCAACAAAGATGGCATCAATGCGATTGCCAGTGGTATATCTAACACAATGAATACGCCAATTGAGATACTCGAAATGAGTTTTCCTGTGAGGGTGGATGAGTATGTTCTCGTCACTGATAGTGGAGGAGCTGGTCGCTTTAGAGGTGGTTTGGGAGCAAGTCGAACTTGGACTGTTCTAGATCATAAAGCGCGAGCATCAGCTTGCCTAGAACGAACTAAATCGGCGCCTTTTGGACTTTCGGGTGGAAAGCCTGGACTAGCCGCAAAAATTTGGACAGAGGCTCCCAACGGTGACAAAGGCATCGCTCCTGGAAAAGGTGGCTTTGACGTTCCAAACGGCGGTCAAATCCACCTCAGAGTCCCGGGTTCAGGTGGGTTTGGGGATCCGTCCGAGCGCGATATAAATGCGATCAAAGAAGATGTATTAGATGGGTATATAAGTGAAGAAGCCGCAGAGACGCAGTACGGCGTAAAAAATATCCGGCATTTAATAGATAAATAGATTGTATCAAAACGTGTTTAGGTTTTACTCTAATGTGGTTAATTGAAAAAATTTGAATCTGAAACTGAGACTGAGGAGTGAGAAGTTGTTTGAATTAGAACAATTTTGCTTGGATTGCCGAAAGGCGATGAAGGAAACAGATCCGCAACGTGCGGTAAGAGAAATCGTTGCTCGCGAAGTGGCAGATCCCATCGGTCTTATGAAAGCAATTGGAGAACCAGAGCGAGCTGGCGTAAATACCCTGCATAGATCGGAGGATCTTACGGTTTTGAATTTGATATGGGGGCCGGAGATGTCTTTAATGCCCCACGACCATAATATGTGGGCTGTGATAGGAATCTATGATGGTAGAGAAGAGAACACATTTTACAGAAGGTCTCCTGATGACGGCCTAACAAAATTGGGGCTAAAAGTAATGGAAGCTAAAGACTGTAGCTTTTTAGACGAGACAGCGATCCACGGTGTCTATAACCCACTCTCAAAATTGACTAGTGCGTTACACGTTTACGGCGGGGATTTTTTTGGAGCGCCTCGAAGCGAATGGGATCCCGACACGTATAAGGAGGCTTCTTACGATGTAGAAAAAAATGTTGGACTTTTCGAGCTGTCAAACAAACGTTGGGAAGAACTTCAGAAAGAAAACAGCTGATTAGAAAGTTGGAGCCACTTAAGCGATGCCAATTGTAAACAGGATAGCAGAATTCGAAGCAGAATTAATTGAATGGCGCCACCAATTACATAAGTTTCCCGAATTAGGTTTCGAGGAACACCAGACGGCTGAATTTATCGCTGAAAAGCTTAATCAAATGGGACTCGACGTTAATAGAGGATTAGCTGGTACAGGTGTGGTTGCTACGCTAACAGTTGGTTCGGGAAATGGGCCTAAAATTGGTTTGAGAGCAGACATGGATGCTTTGCCGATCCTGGAGCGTTCCGACTTCGAGCATGCGTCAAAAAACCCCGGCGTGATGCATGCTTGTGGCCACGATGGTCATACAACAATGCTTTTGGGTGCAGCAAAATATCTTGCGGAAACTAAAAATTTTGATGGTACGGTTCAGTTCATATTTCAACCTGCCGAGGAAGGTAAAGGTGGCGGTGAAAAGATGATTGCAGACGGCCTGTTTGAGTTGTTCCCAGTGGATGAAGTCTATGGAATGCACAATATCCCGGGTATCAAAGTTGGAGAATTTGCAGTTTGTCCCGGGCCTATTATGGCCGCTAGGGATAATTTTGAGGTTTTTGTTAAAGGCCGGGGATCGCATGCGGCTATGCCGCATCAGGGAGTAGACCCGGTAGTCGTTGGGTCTCATATAGTGTTGTCCCTGCAGACTATTACAAGCAGAAATATGGATCCTCAAAAATCCCTTGTGGTAAGTGTTACACAATTTCATGCGGGTGAAGCATTTAATATTATCCCTGACGAAATTATACTGAGAGGGACTTGCCGAGTTCTAGATCCTCAAATACAAGAAACGCTTCCAGAGAGGCTTCGGCGCATCGTGGATGGGGTTGCATTAACATTTGGAGCAAAAGCGGATCTCGTCTATCACAAGGGCTACCCTGCCACTGTGAACTCCGAACAAGCTTCAAAGTTTTGTGCTGAAGTAGCGAAAGAGATAGCAGGTTCTAATGAGGCTGTGGATTTAAAGCCGGCACCGTCGATGGGTGCTGAAGACTTTTCCTATATGTTGCAGAAGAAGCCAGGTTGCTACATCTGGACGGGAAACGGTGATACCGCGGGTCTACATCATCCAGAATATGATTTCAATGATGAAACCATCGCGGTTGGTGCTAGTTATTGGGCTAGATTAGTGGAGAAAAGGTTACCCAAATCTCCTTGACGATATAAACCGTAGTCAAAGCATTTATTTCAAAATTAGCCTTGAGTCGGGATTTTGGCGTTTCAAGGTTCTTTTTCAATTAAGTAGGAGTTTTATTAGGAGGACAAATGTCAATTGACATTGGCGTAATGTTAAGAGGTCAATATCCGTTTGGCGTAGATATGGTCCATATGGCTGAAGATCTCTTAGAACAGGCTCGACTGGCCGACAGTTTAGGGTATGATTCGATAACTAAGGGCTCCCACTATTCAACGCCAGATTATCAAGCCTTACAGCAAATCCCCCTTCTCGCGAGATTGACAGGTGAAGTGAAACGGGCGAGGTTGAACGCTGGTATTGTTATTTTACCGCTTCACAAACCCCTCGATTTAGCCGAACAACTAGCCACTTTAGACATTTTATGCAACGGAAGGCTTATTTTTGGCGTTGGTATTGGTTACAGGGAAGTTGAATTTAATGCTTTTGGCACCTCGCAGAAAGAACGCGGCGCAAGAACAACTGAAAACCTTATTGCGATTAAGCGACTCTGGTCCGAAGATTGTGTGCAAATGAAAGGGACTCATTTCGAACTAAAAAAAGCTGTTTGTTGGCCAAAGCCTGTTCAAAAACCTCATCCCCCAATTTGGATTGGCGCAAATGCTAATATTGCGATTGCGCGCGCGGCAGAACTTGGAGATTGTTGGTATATCAATCCACACACTACCATTGAGACACTGGCTAAACAGGTCGACCTTTATAAAAAAGAATTAGAGAAATTTGATAAACCGTTCCCAAACGAATTTCCGATTAGGCGGGAAGCTTTTGTAGCCCCAACACGCGAAGAAGCAATCAAACTAGCTGCTCCATTCTTGGCAAAAAAATATAAGTCGTATCATGGGACAGGTCAAAGTGATCAACTTCCTGACGGAGAGAGTTTAGATGGAGACTTTTATGAATTGGTCGGCGATAGGTTTCTAATTGGATCCCCCGAGGAAGTTTCCGAGCAAATTTTAACTATTAAAAGAAAATTAGGCGTTAATCACTTTATTTTTTCTATGGAGTGGGCTGGTATGGAAGCGTCGGTAGCAACCGACTGTATGCATTTAATGGCCGAAGAGGTGTTTCCTAATGTCAAGGAAACTTCTTGAAGTAAACAAATAGAACTTAATCAAATTATCTTCTAAAAACCTCTAGGGTGAGCAATTCACTAAACTTGTCTATTTTAAAATCAAAGTGAATATCTTTCAGAGGAATCCGGGCATAACCGTAGGTGCACATAATAAACATTGTTTCTGCAGCTTTTGAAGTATGGGCATCGTGCTCATTGTCACCAATCATGACTGCTGAGGATGCGGATTTCCCCAGGTCATTTAATAAGTTTAACAAGTGTAGCTTGTTCGGTTTTTTCACATTATAGAAATCTCCACCGGCTATTTGAGAAAAATAGTCTCTTAAACCGAGATTTTTTAGAAGAGTTTCAGCTGCGACTTGAGGTTTGTTTGTGCAGACTGCCATTTTGTATCCAAAATGCGAGAGTTGATCTAAAGTTTCACGTACCTCTGGATAAGTTTCACTCAGTTGTGCGGGTTGATTTTGATAATCTAGCAAAAATTCATCCTGTAGCTTTGTTAAGTGGTTTTCATCCATCTCCCCATTTGATTGAAGCCAGACCAATTTAACGAATTGTCGAACACCGTCCCCAATAAATTTTTTACTTTGCTGAAGTGAAATCGTGGGTTGGTGATATCTTCTCAAAAGTCGATTCGCGCATGCGTGCAGGTCTGGAGCGCTGTCTACAAGCGTGCCATCAAGATCAAATATGATGGTGTCCTTTTCCTGCATGATTATTTAATGTGCGCAAAATAGTTTGTGGACCAATGATTTTTATATAAATCATTGTAACGTTAGAAATCAAAAAATTTTTTATCAGATTGTAAGATTCAGTAATAAATATTTATTTCCTGATGTTAAATGAATGTGTCATTTTTGTCGTGCGACCTCGTTTCTAAAAGTGTGAGTTATTGAAAGTATGTCGAAAGCGCTAGCTGTTGTAATTCTTGCTGCCGGCAAGGGTACAAGAATGAAGTCCAGTAAACCAAAAGTTTTGCATGATTTGGTAGGCTTGCCGCTAATTTCGCATGTATTATCGTCCGTTAAGAAACTTAAGCCAAAAGATATCGTGGTTGTACTTTCGCCTGAACAGCAGGAAGTTAAGTCTGTGTTAGATGGTTGCCATGTCGTCTATCAATTCAACCCTCTCGGAACTGGTGATGCTGTAAAGGCTGCAGTGGAGGCGTTAGGTCAATTTGATGGAACTGTTTTGATTACATTTGGAGCGGATCCTCTTATTGGAAGCGGAACTCTAAGGAAAATTAAGGACGCCCGTGATATTGAAGATCCTCCAGATATTGTGGTATTTGGTTTTAAAGCGCCAACACCGAATACATATGGTAGATTATTACAAAATTCTAAGGGTGAATTACAAAAAATTGTAGAGGCTGCTGAAGCAGGGTGCATAAATCAATCTATAGAGCTATACAATGGTGGCGCTATGGCAATTGATGGTCATAAGCTTCCTAGTCTTCTGGATTGTTTAGAGGCAAGTAATTCTAAGGGCGAATTCTATCTTACCGATATAATTGAAATTTCAAATCGAAATGGCGGATACGTCAGTATTGTTGAAGGTGATGAAACTGAAGCATTAGGAATTGACACACAACAAGATTTAGCTAAAGCAGAAAATATCATGCAATCTCGGTTAAAATCGCAGATGATGTCGGAAGGTGTAAGCTTTGTTGCTCCTGAGACGGTATTTTTGTCGTACGATACAAAAATTGGCCGTGACACTAGAGTACATCCATACGTCGTTTTTGGTAAGGGAGTGAATATTGGGGAAAACTGCGAAATAAAGAGCTTTTCTCATTTAGAAGGAGCTAGAGTAGGCAATGGCTCCATCATCGGACCGTACGCTCGGCTGAGGGAGGGAGCTGACATTGGGAATGAAGCTCGCATAGGAAATTTCGTCGAAGTGAAAAAGTCACAAATTGGTGAAGGATCAAAAGTTAATCATTTATCTTATGTTGGTGATGCAGAGATTGGCGCCTCAACTAATATTGGGGCAGGGACAATAACATGTAATTATGATGGGTTTCACAAGTACAAGACAAAAATTGGTTCTAATACATTTATAGGTTCGAATGTGGCACTGGTTGCACCCGTCGAAGTTGGTGATGGTGCGATAGTTGGCGCTGGAAGCACAATTACAAAAGCGGTGCCAGAAGATTCAATTGCATTAACTCGCACCGAAACGCGTCAGGTGTTAGGGGGCGCATCTCGTTTTCGAGCAAAAAAACAATCCAAAGAATAAACATAGAAGATGTGTGGCATTGTAGGCATCATAAGTAATCAAAGTGTTACGAAAAGAATTCTGACTTCTTTGAAACGATTAGAATACCGCGGTTATGACTCCGCAGGTATTTCCGCAATTAAAAATAGAAAAATAGAGCGTTGCAGAGCTGCGGGAAAACTAAGCAATTTAGAACGAGCGTTAGTTAAGCAACCCGTATCAGGCTCAATAGGTATTGGACATACGCGATGGGCTACCCACGGAGTGCCCAGTATTGAAAATGCACATCCTCACGTATCAGGGCAGGTGGCGGTCGTTCATAATGGAATAATAGAGAATTACCAACAGTTGAAGGAAGAGTTGGCCAAAGACGGCGTTAAAATGCGAACAGAGACTGATACAGAGGTCGTGGCGCATCTAGCTAACGCATATTTGAAGGCTGGAATGCAACCAAAAGAGATGATGGAGGCGCTGCTCTCGAAAATACAAGGAGCATTTGCGTTACTTATTATGATGGCTCAGCATCCGGACACATTACTGGCTGCTCGAAAATATTCCCCACTGGCTATCGCCTACGGGGATGGCGAAATGTTTTTGGGGTCAGACGCCTTAGCGCTGGCACACTTATCCAGAAAAATTAGTTACTTAGAAGATGGCGATTGGGCGATCATTACGAAAGACGAAGCTAAGATTTTTAATCTAAAGAATGAGATCGTAGAAAGACCGTCGAAAATAACAGATGCATCAAATAAAACACCTGATAAAGGAAAATACGCTCATTACATGGAGAAAGAGATTAATGAGCAACCAGAAGTCATTGGGTATACATTTGCATCATATTGTAGCCCAACAACCGGAAAAATTACTTTACCCAAATTTAATTTTTGCCCTTCAGAGTTGCCAAAACTAACGATAGTTGCTGCCGGAACTAGTTTTTATGCTGGTATGGTAGCCAAATATTGGTTTGAAAATTTGGCTAGAATTCCAACCGAGGTAGATATCGCTTCCGAGTTTCGATATCGGAATCCCGTACTAATTAAAAACGGGGCTGCACTTTTTATTTCTCAATCGGGCGAAAGCTTGGATACTTTAATGGCGCAACGTTATGCCAAAGAAAATGGGCAAAATATTATTAGTCTAGTTAATGTTTCCGAAAGCACGATAGCGCGTGAGTCAGATACTGTACTAAAAACACTGGCCGGGCCTGAAATATCTGTCGCTTCGACTAAGGCTTTTACAACACAGCTGGTTACCTTATTGACTATGGCGGTGCATTGGGGTGAGCTGCGTGGTGTTCTGTCTGATAGAGAGGCCAAAAAAATAACTGATAACCTTTCGAATTTGCCAAGCTTGCTGGCAAGAGTGTTATCTGACGAACTAGATTGGGTAGGTGCTAGTAGCGAGCTAGCCTTGTCGCGAGATGTCATCTATTTGGGAAGAGGGGTAAATTTCCCTATCGCTCTAGAAGGCGCTTTGAAGCTTAAGGAAATCAGTTACATTCATGCTGAAGGATATGCGGCAGGTGAAATGAAACACGGTCCAATAGCATTGCTAGAAAGAGGTGTTCCTGTTGTTATGGTTGCCCCGCATGATGAATGGTTTGAAAAGACGTCATCTAATCTTAAGGAAGCTCTTGCTAGAGGAGCCCGAGTAGTTTTGCTTTCTGATGATAAAGGAATTGAAAAGTTACACGAAGCTGCGACATGGATTTTTAGGATGCCAAGAGTTCATCCAATATTAACTCCCATCCTTTACTCCTTACCAGTTCAATTACTAGCTTACCACACGGCAAAGAAAAAGGGTACTGAGATTGACCAGCCACGTAATTTAGCAAAAAGTGTGACGGTAGAGTAGTTTCGTTGAACCTATGTCTAAGAATATTTATTTTAAACTCTCAAAAAAGTTTAGAAACAGCTCCCCATCCTTTGCTCATTTGTTCAGGCTAGTGGAAAAGCAATCTTCGATTTTCTAATAATTAACTACTATGGAAGTCGCTCATAATTTGGAATATCTTCAGGGACTTGATGATACTCCTGTTTGTCAACGCAGAAAATGGCCGATTCAGGCCGAAACCATGAGTGATCATTTAAAGTTCCAATCTTAAGGACCAACATCCCAGGCCGTGGTGGACTTTCTACGCAAATATGCGTCCCACAATCACCGCAAAAGTAGCGAACTCTTGGGCTTTCGAGGTCGCCTCGTTTAAAGATTTTTGGTTTTCCTTTCGTAAATTTAAAAGTCTCTTCTTTTATAACAATAGAGGTATTAGGTCCTCCGCCCGAAAGATATCTACACTCCCTGCATAGGCAAAGCATTTGAGACTGTATGGAACTCTTATCGAATTCGTATTCTAGCTCTCCACAATAACATCTTCCTGTAATCATTTAAGAATTGTCCCCGACGATTGATAAGTATATTGCGGTACTAGTTATTGTAAGTTTGGCGTATTTTTTAATAACGGATAACCAAAAAGTATGCTCGACCCAACACCTGTTTGCTGTTTGTAAAGAATTTTACCGTAAGCGAATAGAAAAACTTTTTGTAAGTCAGCCTTCAAATACTTCCTGGGGTCCCCATTTTTTCAAGAATAGCTGTAGTTGGTCTTTTTCTTGTTCTAGGAACTGAAGTTCAATTCTGTACGTGCTATCGTCTTCGTGTTCATCGTCGAGTTTCGTGATTTGTTTTTCAAGGAGTTTTAGACGATTTTTTGCCTCCTCTATAATGTATCGGTCGCTATAGTCTTTATTCTCGTTTACTTCCTTCTCAGACCCTGTTTCAAGGAGCCCATCTTCTACATCAATTACCGTAAATTGATGAACTAGCTCATCTACTTGAAAAGCGTCTCGTATAATTTGTCGTATGGGCATAACTAAAGGATACTCTTTTTTATTTCGTCAAAAGGATTATAAATCTGTAATTGCAGCAGGCAGATTGATATAGCAAACATCATCTTTATGTGCAACGGTTAGAACATCAATAAAGGTTGAAATCTACCAAGACTTTGAAGGCGGGTACGACCACGCTTTTGTAAATTTTACAATCCCATCTTTTTGATGTCTTAAATCTAACAAATTTCAAATTGGGAAGTTGGTTTTAAATTCGCATACGAGAGAGAGAAGTAATATGGATAAAGATTTAGTAGAATTGACTGCCTTGGAGGTGGTAGAGGGTTTGAAAAAGGGTGAAATTTCACCCCTAGAGCTAATCTCAGCAGCTGAAACGCGTATCTTGGAAACAGAACCAGCTATTAATGCATTGCCTACATTATGTTTCGAAAGAGCTCGAGCCCAAGCCAAAGCTTTGATGGAAAAAGAACGACACGGGGCCGAAAATAGCCGAGGCTGGTTGGCAGGGCTGCCAGTTGCAATAAAAGACCTTACTGATGTAGCCGGTGTTCGTACCACTTATGGTTCGACAATTTTCAGGGATCACATCCCAAAAACTTCGCACCCTCTGGTTAAGAGAATTGAAAATATGGGAGGTATAATAATTGCAAAATCGAATACCCCAGAGTTTGGTGCTGGTGGATCAACCTTCAATGATGTTTTCGGCAAAACCTGTAACCCTTGGAATACATCATTGACGCCAGCGGGCTCAACAGGAGGAGGGGCAGCTGCCTTGGCAGCGGGGCAAGTCTGGCTGGCTCACGGGAGTGATCATGGTGGAAGTTTGCGACGACCTGCCACATACTGTTCGGTAGTTGGGCTGCGACCATCTCCAGGAAGAGTGACACGAGGCACCGTGAACACAATGTTTTCACCATTATCTGTTCAAGGACCGATGGCTCGCACGGTAGAAGACGTCGCTTTGTTTCTTGACACTATGGCAGGATTTTGTCCTCTGGATCCTATGACATTTGATGCTCCAACTGAGTCATTCTCAGAGTCTGTAAAGAAAGCGGTGCCTCCTACACGCATTGCTTATGCATCCACTATTGGGGGCGCGCCGGTTGATAAGGAGACAAGGGAGATTACAGCCAAATCTATGGAGCATTTTAAATCCATGGGCGTAAAAGTGGATGAAATTGTTTTGGAAATAGAAGATTTGGAGTCAACTTTTCTTGCATTGCGATCACATCAGTTTGTTATCGATAGAGAACTACAACTCGAAAAGCATCGTGATCAGATTAAAAAGGATATCATTTGGAATACTGAAATAGGCCTTAAACAAAGTACATCTGACTTAGCGCGTGCCGAGCGTGCCAGAAAACAAATATATGAAACTTTTGCTACCGTATTTCGAGAATATGAATTGCTGGTAACACCAGGTGCCAACACACCAGCTTTTGACGTAAATTTACGCCACCCGGTGGTTATAGACGGGCAAAAATTAGAACACTATATGGGGGCATCCCTTCTGACGGGCGCAGTGACGCTAAGTGCATCGCCTGCATTGTCATTACCTTGCGGATTTGACAAATATAAACGGCCTGTCGGATTGCAGATGGTAGGTCGACCTCGTGGGGAGGCAGCCGTGCTAGCAGCTGCGAGTTTATTCGAAAAGTCTTGCAAGTTAAGTGGGTTAGTCCCTATAGATCCAAAGCAGGGTGAGGTGCCGCCTCTACAATAATAAATTGGAAAACTACCTTTCATTATTTTTTCAGCATCTAATTTAACCAAGCATCTATATCTCTTAAACCTTTTTCAACGATAATTTTTGGAGCCCCACTGTATTTAAATGAATTTCGTGCCAATTGCGCCAACGTATTATCGGATAAACGCATCTGTTCACGACAAAGTTCAAACTCGTCGAGAAGACTTGGGCCGAAGAGAAGTGGGTCATCACTACCCAGCGAACACGAGACCCCTGATTCTATTAAAAGCGGTAATGGATGTGCTTGAATATTGGGAAAAACACTTAATTGAATGTTTGACGAGGGACAGACGTCCAAGCATATATTTTTTTCTTTTATTTTTCCTATCAAAACGTCATCTTGGATTGCAAGCACACCGTGCTGTATGCGCGAAGCGTTTAATATATCGATAGCTTTTTCAACAGACTCAGGGCCCTTCCCGGGCGTTGGTGCTATTTCGCCAGCATGCGGAATTGATAAGGCTTCTACCTTTTTTGTAACGATGCGGAAAGCTTCTGCAAAAATTTCTGGCGGGTACCCCTCTTCGTTTCCATGGAGGCCGAGGCCGACTATTCCCGGGTAAGGTTTGCCACCATTTATATTTTTCACGGTAATTTGGTGTTTCCGTGAAGAGATCAAATTAGAGGTAAGTTTAGCTCTTTCATTGGCCTGTTCTATTGGGCGCGTGCGGTCAATCGCCGAAATAAAACTAATTCCCACGCCAGTTTTTTCAGAAGCATTTCTGGCGGCCTCTAGAGCAAACAGCCATCCTTCGTAGGGCGTTTCAAATAGCCTAAGCGTCCTGTCCGCTCGTAATATAGTATACCTATCTGCGTCAAATGCTGGCTCAATCCAGGTTGCACCATCCTCAGCAGCGTCTTCTGCAACTTCTTGAATAACCCGAGCCAAATCTTGTCTTGTGCGAATGCTATCTGAAGCAGCCTTGTAAACTTCATTAAAGGCAACGAAATTTGAAAATTGTTTTCCTCTCGTATCAATGGGCCGTTTTATTTTGTAACGTTCACAAAATTCTGTAAGTGTTGCAGGACGCATTGCGCCTTCTAAATGCAGATGTAGATGCGCTTTAGGAAGATCTTTTAGATTTTTGACGGGCATGTGTTGAGCCTCTGGGGAGATTATATTTATACCTATGTTAGGTGTTGCATTGAAAAGTATTTTTCATAAATAAACGAGAAATATCATTTATTTATTTTTTCAGCAAATCGTGCTGCATTAATTTTGAGTAATATACAATAGATTTTTTTAAGGTTAATTATTTCATTCGATAGGTGAAGAATTAAACCATAGTCAGTAGTAAAGTTTGTTTCGGATAATAAATTTACGAACCTATGATGATACTTTCTGAATTAGGTTGTGGTTGTCGGCCAAGTGAAAAAAATGTACATCCTTTAGATTTGAAATAGTCATTATGATAATTTTCCCAGAATTACTCGCATACTGATGAAAAAGTCTTCCAAGAAAATACAGCTCTGTATTGCACTTTTAGTTGCATCGCTTGCGATTTCCCTAGCTGTAATCGGTTTTCGCAGCGAAGTCATTAAGGTATTGCTGAGGTGGATCGAATTTTTATCCAATGTTCCAGGATTGAGTGGCCTATTTCTTTTGATAATATTCCCCTTAATATTTTTGCTTGTTTGCCTTGTCGTTAAGCGTTTATCGCAATGTTTTAGCTCCTAAAACAAATGTTATTTTGCTAATGCGTTTACGAGGCAAAATTAGCAAAAGTCTCCAAAATCTAGAATTTATTGTAATAACTCGGAAATTTAACTATTATCAGATAACTTTTGCTTTGGGATGGAGAGAAGCATGCGTTATTCGCACTACTTGGCACAAACAAATGTCAGCTATAAAACCGTGAGTTATAATATGCTGACTCCCAAGCCAGTTGATGGAGACCCTAACGCTCTCAAACCAAGAAAAATAAATGTCACCTTTAAAAGCGCGGTGGATCTTCTTGGCCCCTATAGCTACGTGAGAATTATGGATCAAATAAAAGCTGTCGTACCTCTAGCCTTGTATTTAATCCTTTTCCAAGTATTAGTGTTAAGACAGCCAATTGATGCAGCAGCATCCCTTGCTTTAGGTTTGGCTGCGGTTATCGTTGGTTTGGCCGTATTCATGGAAGGGCTAAGTACAGGGCTCATGCCATTTGGTAAGATTATAGGGGATAACCTGCCGAAAAAAGCCTCAATGACTGTAGTCTATATAATTATAGGCATACTCGGTGTCGGTGTTACCTTTGCAGAACCAGCAATTGGCGCGCTCCAGGCTTTTGGAGCTTCAGTGGATGTCAAGAAGGCGCCCTACTTATATGAATTGCTAAATAATTGGACGATGCCACTTGTTCTTATGGTTGGTGCTGGTGTGGGGCTTGCAGCAATCTTAGGCACGGTAAGGTTTGTTAAAGGATGGTCGCTAAAACCAATGATTTATTTAGCGCTAACGCCTGTTGCCCTACTTTCTTTATATGCTTGGAGTGATCCCAACCTTCAAAGCATACTAGGCTTAGCGTGGGATTGTGGCGCCGTAACAACCGGTCCAGTGACGGTGCCATTGGTGTTATCGCTTGGTATCGGAATAGCAAATGCAGCAGGAAAAGGAAATTCATCGCTTTCGGGCTTTGGCGTTGTTACCTTAGCCTCTCTGTTTCCCATATTAGCTGTCCTAATACTATCAGTTTTTGTTTCTTTTACAGTTACACCGGAACAAATTATTGCTGCCGCAGCAAGCGCCGGCGGGTCGACGCAGGCAGAGCTTAGCATCTGGGATCAGACGCCATTAGTTGAGATCGTTTTGGGTGTGCGAGCTATTCTGCCTCTAGTCATCTTTCTTATGTTTGTTCTGTTCATAGTTCTACGTTCGACACTACCGAATAGGATGGTTACCATCTACGGTCTCACCCTATCTATTTTGGGAATGTGTATTTTCAATGTAGGCTTAACTTACGGGCTTGGAGCAATTGGATCTCAAACAGGAAGTGCTTTGCCCGCTGCGTTTATGCAACTTCCAATTGTTGAGAACTCACCGCACTATCCAGAGATCGTTGGCTTCGTCATATGCGTTGGCTTTGCATTTTTATTAGGTTTTGGTTCGACACTAGCCGAGCCCGCCCTAAATGCCCTTGGTCTAACAGTGCAGGAATTGACTAACGGTGCATTTAAAAAGTCCATGCTCATGTATAGTGTGGCTACGGGTGTGGCTGTCGGAATTGCCCTTGGGGTTGCTAAATTGATTTTTCACCTCGATCTTATGATGTTGCTATTACCGCTGTATGCGATAGGAATTATTATGACCTTCTTATCCACAGAAGAGTTTGTGAATGTTGCCTGGGATAGCGCTGGCGTCACTACGGGACCTGTAACCGTTCCCCTGGTTCTTGCCATGGGATTAGGGTTAGGTAATGCTGTTTCTGCAGTAGAAGGTTTTGGAATACTATCGCTGGCGAGTATTTGTCCGATTGTCGCAGTTTTGACGATGGGGCTAGTAATACAAATGACCCAGAAGACAAAGGTAACTCAAGAAAGTTAAAAAGTTTAACCAAAAGATAAGGATATTACACATGGCTGGAAGAAATATAACCTATCTATCTGAAGCAAACTTAATAACATGCGTTCTCCAGACTGGGTTAGCTGAAGGCGTTCTCGACGCTGCAAAAAATTGTGGTGCTCAGGGTGCAACTATTAGTTATGCGCGAGGTACGGGCATTAGAGAGAGAATGGGACTGCTTGGAGTAACTATTGATGAGCAAAAAGAGGTTATCCGAATAATCGTCTCTGAAGAACAAGCGGATAGGGTATTTGAAGCTATGTATCTTGCGGGCGGTCTTGATACGCCCGGAAAAGGAATAATGTTTATGACTAAACTGGACCGGGTTGCTACTTATATACCTGAGTCAGTTCTCAAAGAGATTGCCTGAGGAGAGCAAGATGACCGTTGAAATTGGAGCATTGCTCAGTAAAGACTTTGGTCAAAAGGCTCTAGAGACGCTAAGTGACTTTGAAGGCGTAAAAAACATAAGCGTAGAAACAGGAAGATCTAGTGACCTCTTCGAAGAGAAGCAATTTGGTACTTTTGGAGAAGCTGCCATTGTAAGCATAATTGCTGAGGCCTCTCAAAAGGATAAAGTTTTCGACGCTCTTTATGATTTGTGCGAACTTGACGGACACCAAAGTGGGTTAGTGTTTATGACGCCTGAGGTTATTAAATCGACGCTTGATTCAAAGTAATCAGTGATCTGAATGGGAGCGTTTCGATAAACAGGTTTATTTCTCAGTCATCACCCATTCTCCACTCCAATCTTTGGGAGGAGGGGACCTTTTAAATAGTTCGCACCTCTCTATATAGAGTTTACTTGGAACATCTTCAGAATTAGCATCCAAAGCAGCTTTAAAAGATTTAATGGCGTCGTCGAACTTTGTGTTCCTGTAATGTGCTAATCCTTCTGTAAAATGACCAACTACGTCCATTCTTGCGGGAAAAGTCTCATCGTCATGAAAATCTAGGACCTCAAAAATAGAAACTGGTTCTGTCTTGCCTTTCACAACAATACGATCAAGCTCCCTAAGCGCATAAATACCTTTTAACTTGGTTTGCGTGAATTCAGATATTATTATTTGTGCTCCGTATGTTTTACAACTTCCTTCTAATCGAGCTGCTAGGTTCACTCCATCACCTATCATCGTAAAGTCCATACGTTTCGAGGAACCAATATTTCCAGTCACAACATTGTCAGTATTCACCCCTACCCCCATACCAACGGGCATTTTGTTCGCTTTTAAGCGGTCAGCATTCCATGTCCGCAGTTCAGAAATCATAGCTATGGATGATCTTACAGCGGCGTCGGCAGCATCGTCGCTTGGGAAAGGAACGCCAAACCCAGCCATTATTGCGTCGCCGATAAACTTATCTAACATACCTCCAGCATCTGAAATACAAGCTACCATTATCTCAAAATATTCATTTAGCATGGACACAGTATCTTGAGGTCCAAGAGCTTCTGCTATTGTTGTAAAGCTCCTTATATCTGTAAAAAGAACTGTCGCCTCAGCTGCTTTCCCCCCGAGCATTGCTTGCCCGTCTCCCTCTTCGAGAAGTTGGTTGGCAAGTTGTGGATCCATATAGCGCGACATTGTTGAGCGAACACGCTTTTCGCTAGATATATCTTCAACTAGAATTAATGCACCAATATTCTCCCCTTCTCCCGATATCATTGGCTGCAGCGCTATATTAGCAGATACCTTGCTTCCCTCACCGGTTATTAAATCTGCATCCTCTAAATTTTCAGTTTCTCCTGTTTCTCGTACCTTGTTAACTTGATCTACAAGCCAACTATTTTGATCGTCGAGAACATCAGACAAAGGTTTTCCAAGATTATCGTCAATTGATATCTTTACGATTTTCTCAGCTGAAGAATTGATACTCTTGAGATTGCCGTCTTCATCTACAGTTATGACACCATTAGACATACTGTGAAGCATCGCTTCGTTATAATTCTTTACTGCCTGCATGTCGTTAAACATTTTTGCGTTTTCAAGGCCAACCGAGATCTGCGCAGTAAATGCTTGTATCCTATGTTCATCTTCCTCGGTGAAAGGTCCACCAATTTTATTAAGGGCTTGAGTTACTCCGATTCTTTTTCCTTCCTTATTTAAAATCGGGACGCAAAGGACGGATCGTGTAAAGAAGCCAGTCTGCTTGTCAAAGGATGGATTAAAGCGCAGGTCAGCGTAGGCATGGGGAATATTTACATTTTCCCCTGACTGGAATACAGCCCCAGATATACCAGCGTTATTCGGGAGACGTATTTCAAAAGCTCCAAGGCCTGCCCCCACCATAGAAAATAATTCATCTGTTTTTTCATCATTCAGAAAGACAGTTGCTCTCTCACAACCCAGCATGTCGGTGGCCGCATCGACAACATTGTTTAAAAGTCTAGATAAGTCGAGCTCTGTGGTGAGTTTTGAAACCAACTCCATAAACTCAGCTTCACGTCGTTTTTGAGCCTCCATCCTTTCGGTAAGTGCGTAAGTATTTAGTGTAGAAGCACATTGTGAGGCGACGAGTTCAATTTTTGAAAGATCAGCTTTTGTGAATCGCCCTTTCTGCTTATTAAGAACCTGCAGGACACCTATTGGAATATCGCTTGTTGAAAAAATTGGTACGCATATTAGACTTTTAGTGCGAAAACCAGTGCGTTCGTCGACTTCTTTATTAAATCTCTCATCTTTGTAAGGATCGTTAACTATTGTAGACTCGGCATTCATAAAAACCCAGCCAGCGACGCCAGACTGCTCGTCTATTCTTATTTCTCTAGACAAATTACCAAGTGCGACGCGAGTGTATAATTGGTGGGCGGCCGGGTCGTGGAGGAATAAGCTACCTCGTTCGGCGTCAAGCGTCTGGGTAACATGGGTGATTAGATACTCTAGAATTTCATCGAATGAACCTAGGCGCGAAAGGTCACTTGCTATGTCGCGGGTTTGTCGTGATACATTATCTTTGTCCAGCTTCTTGTTTTTTGCCACATTTTTACCCGACGCTTTCATATACCCACTCCCTCTTAAAAACTCTTATAAGTTCTTTTATTAAATTCAAATTTTGTCGGTTGGAAATTGTTTTGCATAATCGGCTCTGACTGCATCCATGGTCTCCCGAAGTGCTTGAACATTTGCTTCAGCATCTCGTCGTGCCGCTTCATGATTGGCCCGTTCTTTATCTAGTTTTTCTTCGTATTCGTTTCTCATTTTTTCCATAGTGTCTCTGAGTGCTTGCGTTCGTCGCTCTGCTTCGCGCCGTCCGTTTTCGGATAGTGCCCGTTCTTGATCTAGTTTTTCTTCGTATTCGTTTCTCATTTTTTCCATGGTGTCTCTCAATGCCTGCGTTCCCGCTTCGGAATTTCGCTGTACCCCCCCATGCGCGGCACGTTCGCCATCTAACTTTTCTTCATAGTTATTACGCATTTCTTCCATGGTGTCCCTGAGTGCTTGAATGTTTTGTTCTGCCTCTCTCCGTGCAGCTTCGTGTTTTGCTCTCTCATTATCTAATTTTTCTTCATATTGATTCCGCTGCTGTTCTAATTTGTTGCGGAGTGCCTGGATATTACTTTCAGCCTCCCTGCGGTTTCCATCCTGGTCTGCGCGCAAGTTTTCAATCTGAGCAAGAGTATCCGCAGCTGAATTCTCTAGTCTTTCGCGAAGCGCCCTTATTGTATCTTCTAACAATCGCTTCTCCGCCTCTGCTGTGGCTTTCAAGTTATCGATATCATTTTCTATTTTACTAATAATGGAAATCCTTTTTTGGCAGGGCTTGTACTATATGGTCAGTAGAAGAACTGTAAACGCATAGATACCCTTAGGAAACTAGAAAAGCATTTTTTAATCTGTAGTGTTAGGTAATTCTCGGACTTTTTCCATGAGATTATCCGCCGTAATGATCCCCTGAGAACTTATATCTAATTTTGCAGATTGCAGTGCTTCGGCTATCCAAGTGTTGCAGGTATTCAACAAATGGAATTCGCCATTACTTAAGTAAAAACGACTTACTTTCTCACCGTGCAATCCTATGCCAGCGTTTTTTGCCTCTCCATTTGCAGTTCTCACAAAACTTTTATGAATAAAACGAAGGAGTTCACTGTAACCCTCTCCAGTTATCTCGAGCTTTAGGATCTCAGAATTTATAAAAACCTCATTTATTGGGCTTTGAAAAGCATAGATATGTATTACCGAGCTCTCTGATGTAAAGGCTGCTTCAAAAGCCATGCGTATAGTTGGGTTTTTGGATTTATAAAAACGGGCATCGCCCCATCCAATTTCTAGGAAACTCGAATTAGGGAAATGCTTTGTTTCAGGTAGGTTCCGCTTCAGGATTTCATCTATCGGCATGACGATCCCTACATGCCATCCGGTATTGACTAGATGAATGATCTTACTTTCAGCTATCGTATTAGAGACAACCAGTATTAAAAAAAAAAGCGAGATAATGGTTAGTCTTGATAAATTTCGAATATTGATCATATTCCAAAACCAATCATTACAATAATTAAGCGAACTTAACCAAGTATTAAGCAATAAAGTTAACTTGACTATTAATCTTTAATAATTTCTTCACTTATTTAACTTTAACAGGCTAGCGATGAATTCTAACAAAAAATTTATGATTTCTAAACTATCCTCTTTTTTCATCCTCAATGATGAGGTTAAACTCGGCATTGATGTTGGAATACGAACTACGTTTACTTTTTTGAAAGGTTACACCGATGCCAAAGTTTGACTTCGATCTCATAACAATCGGTGCTGGTTCTGGCGGAGTAAGGGCTTCACGTCTTGCAGGTACTTACGGGGCTCGCGTAGCCATAGTAGAAGAGTTGAGAGAAGGCGGCACTTGTGTTCTTAGAGGTTGTGTTCCAAAAAAATTACTAGTCTACGGGAGCCACGTCACCGAAGAGCTTTCAGATGCTGAGGGTTATGGTTGGAAATTCGATAACGTCAGCCATAACTGGGCAGGTATGATTGAAGCAAAAAATAAAGAACTCGATCGGCTCCATCAAATATATGTAAGTCTTCTGGATAATGCTGGAGTAGAGAGGATCAGTGGGCGCGGTATATTGACTGACAAACACACCGTTAAAATAGGAACAAAAGAAATTACGGCAGAACGAATTTTAATTGCGGTTGGTGGATGGCCATATAAGCCAGATATCCCGGGTATTGAGTACTCTATTAGTTCTAACGAAGCGCTTGATTTGAGTGAAAGACCTAAACGTATTGTGATCGTCGGCTCAGGTTATATAGCAGTTGAGTTTGCGGGAATTTTTGCAGGGTTTGGCACTGAAGTGGATATAGTTTTCAGGGCAGATAAAGTATTAAGAGGATTTGATATTGATATACGTAACGCGTTAATGGAAGAAATGACGAAGAAAGGAGTGAGAATTCAAACGCGGTGTCTTCCCGAACGAATTGAAAAGAGCGGGGCAGGATATAAAGTATACCTTTCAAATGGCAAATATATTGAAGCTGACCAAGTGCTTTATGCCACTGGACGAGTTCCAAATACAAAAGGTTTAGGGCTGGAGAGCGCAGGTATAAGTTTGCGGGAAAACGGGGCCATTATGGTAAATGAATGGAACCAATCAAACGTTAGTAATGTGTATGCTTTAGGAGATGTGACGGATCGAATCAATTTGACGCCAGTGGCAATTGCAGAAGCCCAAGCATTTGCCGAAACAGTATTTAATAATGCCCCAAAAAATATGGATTACCATGACATCCCGTGCGCCGTTTTCAGTCAGCCGCCGATTTCTTCGGTAGGCCTTTCTGAAGAGGAAGCGAGGGAGAAATTTGATGAAATAGACGTGTATGTATCTGGATTTCGTCCAATGAAATATACAATGACAGAAAATATGGAGCGCGGACTTCAGAAACTTCTTGTAGAGAGAGCTTCGCAACGCGTTATAGGAGCGCATATGATCGGGGTAGATGCACCAGAAATAATTCAAGGTATTGCAATAGCGATTAAGGCAAAAGCAACGAAGCTAGATTTTGATGCTACTATCGGAATACACCCAACTGCCGCAGAAGAATTCGTTACAATGAGACAAACTCGATCTAATTAGAGTTTTAAGGTCAAGTAACTTTCCTAATTCCAGCAACGTAGGTCTTGGTTAAAGAATTTAGCTTAAAAGTTGTGTGTATTTTTCTAACCAATCTTTTTTTAGAACTTCTTCTCTAGCCCCATGGTCATATGCGGGAGATAAAATTAGTTGCGCCTTAGAAATTGTTACATGAAAAATCCCATTAACACTGTTTATTAAATAGTCAAATTCTTCAAAATATTTTTGTAATATTGCGAATTCTTTAGATTTAGGACCCACATAAGTAGCAACTCCAGTAAGTCTACAAGCTTTACGACGGAAAACGTCTACATAGTTTAGTTCGACATTTGGATTAGCCTTTATATTGCGTCTAGTTTTTGGCGATCTAATATCTAGAAATGCTATCTCGCTGGGGCTAAGGACTATGGAGGTTGCCTTTGGTGAGACGGCTGGCTTACCTTCTGGTGTTACAGTGGCTACCAACCCTAGTGTGTTCTCGCTTATCAAACTTTTCATCTCAGATGTTAGCATTTACTAACCTTTTTTATGGCTTTTTGTTCCAGGTATCCCGCAGAGAAATAGTACGATTATAGATCGGTTTTTTGGGTGTTGTATCCGGGTCTTTGTAAAAGTATCCTAATCTTTCGAATTGTATGGGTACGGTGTCATCCAAAGCAATCAAATCAGGCTCTATTTTACAGTTTCCTAAAACCTCTAGTGAATTTTGATTGATGTCCTCAGTAAAATCACGGTCGCGGCCGGGGGATGGTGTATTGTAAAAAGAGTTATAAATTCTAACTTCCGCATCCCTAGCATGTTCTGCGGACACCCAGTGGATGGTTCCTTTTACCTTTCTCCCATCCGGCGCATTACCGCCCCGCGTTTCGGGATCGTACGAACATCGCAGTTCAACGATTTCTCCACCTTCATCTTTGATTACAGCATTACACGTAATAAAAAATGCATATCGTAGTCGAACTTCCTTTCCTGGCGCTAACCGGAAAAACTTCTTCGAAGGCTCTTCCATGAAGTCATCTTGCTCTATCCAAATCTCCTTTGAGAAAGGTATTTGCCGCTGTTCTTGTCTATCTGAATTGGGGTTATTTAAAGCGGATAACCATTCAGTTCTTCCTTCTGGGAAGTTTTCGATCACAACCTTTAGAGGTTTTAATACTGCAAGTCTTCGTTCAGCACGGTAATTTAGATTATCTCTTATGCAGTGCTCCAATAGTGCAAGCTCAACTTCGCCCTCATTTTTTGATACCGAAACTCGCGCTACAAAATCTTTTATGGCTTCAGCTGGAACGCCGCGCCTTCTTAAACCTGAAAGAGTAGGCAGTCGTGGATCATCCCAACCACTGACATGTTGCTCCATCACTAACCGAGTAAGATTTCTTTTAGATAAAACGGTGTGGCTAATTTGTAATTTTGCGAATTCGTATTGTTTTGGCTTAGATGGAACAGGCAAAGCTTCGATAAACCATTCATAAAGCGGCCGATGATCGGCAAATTCCAATGTGCAAAGTGAATGGGTGACACCCTCTAACGAATCTGTTTGTCCATGTGCAAAATCATAGGTTGGATAAACACACCAAGTGTCGCCTGTTCTAGGATGATGCGCATTAAGAATTCGGTAGATAACGGGGTCGCGCAGGTTAATATTACCAGAACCCATGTCTATCTTAGCTCGTAATACTCGCTCTCCTTCCGAAAACTTACCATCTCTCATATCATGAAAAATTTGAAGATTCTCTTCAGCGGATCTATTGCGATAAGGGCTGTCTCGACCAACTTCTGTAAGAGTGCCCCTATATTCTCGGATTTCATCTGCTGTGAGGTCATCGACATACGCGAGCCCTTTCTTAATTAGGTACACCGCCCACTCAAAAAATTGATGAAAGTTGTCAGATGCGTATTTGGTTTGGCCGGACCAATCAAATCCGAGCCATCGCACGTCCTCTTCTATAGACTTGATGAATTCTAATTCTTCCTTTGCGGGATTTGTGTCATCAAACCTAAGATTACAAATTCCGTTAACTTCTTCAGCGATCCCGAAATTTAAACAAATTGATAGTGCGTGACCTATATGCAGGTATCCGTTAGGTTCGGGAGGAAACCTCGTAACTATTTTCTCATAATTACCACTTTTTAGGTCGGAATATATTTGTTCTCGAATAAAATCAGATGGTGTTCTGTCTTCGATACTGGCCTCGTCGCTCATTCTTTATTCGCAACCTTAAATTTTCGTAGGCAATCGCCTTGTAATGTTGTTCGCTATCGGTACCTTAAATTAGATCACTAAACAGCAGGACCTTTTACCGTGGCGGCTTCAACAAGGTCATCAACCGAAATGGAGGGAGCAGACCAAACATCTCCAGTATCTGTCTCTCCTAATTTAAAGCCAATATACTTTTGCTTTGCAATATCATCACAAATCGCACGATATCTAGCCATGCCACCGGCATACGGCATGAAAACTCGAGGTTTGCCGGGAATGTTAGCGCCATAATACCATGTATGTTTTGCATGCGGCATAAGCGTTACATTTGCACACTCGTTTACATGAGATACCCATTTGTCCATTGAGTCCTCTGTCGCTTCTATAGAAGCTATCTTATTCTCTTCAAGAAATGAGATGCAATCCGTCACCCATTCGACATGCTGTTCTATGGCTACGGGCATATTACAAAGAACAGAAGGACTGCCAGGCCCGGTAATGGTAAACAGATTTGGGAAGCCAGGTATCTGGAGGCCAAGATAGGTTTTGGGTCCAGCCTCCCAAATATCCGCCAGCTTTATACCACCTCGTCCTTCAATATTTAATCGCAACAACGGGCCTGTCATCGCATCAAATCCGGTAGCAAAAACGATTACATCCAGTTCATATTCAGCGTTGCCAGTTTTCACCCCTTTGGATGTGATGCATTCTATCGGTGATGAGCGGACGTCAACTAAATCGACATTATCCCGATTGTAGGTCTCAAAATAGTTAGTATCAATTGGGGGTCTTTTCGTTGCATAGGGATGGTCAATGTCCGTCAGCAAATCTGCTGTTTTTTGATCCTTAACTATTGATCGAATTTTTCTTTTTATGAAATCGGCTGCAACATCATTGGCTTTTTTGTCAAATGCTATGTCCTGAAAGCAGGCTCTAAACCCTAACCCACCATGTTCCCATGCTTCTTCGAATATTTTTTCTCGTTCAGCATCATTTACGTCAAAAACTTTTCGCTCAGATATAACAAATGGATGACCGTTGGGTGTATTTCTAATAGTTTTTTTAATATCTGCTCGGTTTGCATCTAGATATTCTTGAAATTCCTTACTTAGGGGACCATTTTTTGCAGGAACGCTGTAGTTGGCAGTTCGTTGAAATACGGTCAAGTGTTTTGCTGTTTCTGCTATCACAGGTACAGCTTGTATCCCTGTTGATCCAGTTCCTATCTGTCCAACACGCTTGCCAGTAAAGTCGACGCCTTCGTGGGGCCATTGGCCGGTATGATACCATTCCCCTTCAAAATCATCGTGCCCCGGAAAAGTTGGAATATTGGCTGAAGACAAGCAACCAACCGCTGTTATTAGATAAGTACATTCGAAGCAGTCACCTTGCTCTGTTTCAACTGCCCAGACGTTTTTATCTGCATTATATATTGCAGAGCAAACTCTCAGATTGAAATTTATATCCCGCTTAAGGTCAAGTTTATCGGCGACAAAATTTAGATATCTTACCACCTCCGCGTGGCCTGGATATCGCTCTGACCATTTCCATTCTTTCAAAATTTCATCAGAAAAATAGTATGAGTAGGAGTGGCTTTCTGAGTCGCAACGTGCGCCAGGGTAACGGTTCCAATACCATGTTCCTCCAACGCCATCGCCGGCCTCGACAACTTTGACTGATAATCCCACTTTGTCTCGAAGGCAAAGTAGTTGATACAAGCCAGAAAAACCTGCGCCAATAATTAAAGCATCCAGCTTCGTTGTTTTTCCTTGGTTTATCTTTTTTTGACTGCTCAAAACTCCGTCTGGCATAACTTCAAATTTCCTTAATTGGCTAAAGTTTAAAAAATATCGATGCTTATATGACACCTAGTTAAAAATACGAAAAAACGCTCCAATACTCAAGCTTATCTGTAAATACGTGCTTGATAATTACCTAGTTTTGCTAACAACTCTAGCAGAATTGGCTAATGTTGGGCTATTCTTTTTTCCGTCACCTCTTGACAAGACTTTTAATGGGATTCTGTGAAATAATGACTGTTTGGCACGAACTTCATACCGGTGTAGTTCATCCGTGGCTCTGTGATCAATTCGGACATCTTAACGTTCGAAACTATGCCGTATTCTTCAATGAAGCTCAGTTCTTTGCTTATGCACGTGCTGGGTTTCCACAATCAGTAGCTCTAAAATATGGAGGCCACGGGGTCGCTGCTATTGGGAGAACAACGTTCAAAAAAGAGTTACCCGCAGGTTCCTTAATTAAAATAGACGGCGGTATGGTTGCATCTTCGACAAAAACGTTCACATTTTTATTAAGAATGTTTAACGAAGAAACTGGCGAGTTGCATGCAACATTTGAGTGCTTAGAGGTTTTTTTCAATCCCGTTACTCGAACATCAATACCTATCCCGGATGAGCTCCGCCCAACTCTTGAAAACCAAATAAAAAATGGGGAGCCGATATCATTTAAAAGCGAGTTGCCGCGCAGTATTAAGCCAGCATCAAACTGGGTTGAAACACATACTGGTGTTTGTTTTCCCTGGCACTGCGATCAGTTTCATCATATGAATGTTCGCTGGTACGCTCATTTTTTTGATGATGGTATGTTTCACTTATGGCCTAAATTAAAGGTTAACTGGAAAGCTATGGAAGAGCGAGGCCTGCATACAGTGACAGCATCAACAACAACCTATTTCCAGAAAGAAGTACAGGCCGGTAGTCTTTTTAAAATAGAAGGTGGTGTCATTGAATGCGGAAACAAAAGTGTAACGTTTTCACAGCGCATGATTAATACTGAAACATCAGAAATCCATGCATCGCAGTCCGTTACGGAAGTATTTTTTAATCCAGATACGCGGCAAGCTGCCCCAATCCCGACTGATCTAAAGGAAATCATTCAAAATAATTTTGCCTCATAATTTATACCTGAACTCAAATAATCTACCGATGAATTAATGCTATGCTAAATCATGAGGTTGCGAGATTACCTGCGGCAATTAATGAATTAAAAAAATTTAGGACTATTAAATGACCTTAGAAAACTTGCGGCAGAAAATTGTTAATTTAGTAAGCAATTATATATTCTACGGTTGGATTATTCTTCTTATCGCTGCCGTGGGTATTTTTGTGAGTGGACCCGGCCAATCCCATACTTTTAGTGTGTTCATTAGCCCGATTTCGAAAGATCTAAACCTAAGTGCTACGGCGATTTCATCCGCTTACGGTTTGGCAACCTTAGTTGCGGCACTTGGGCTCCCAATGGTTGGGCGACTTGTTGATATGCACGGGGCTCGCCGTGTCATGGGAACGGTTGTTGTTCTTCTAGGGTTTGCTTGCATCGCTTTCGGCTTTGCTCCCGGCCTGATTTGGCTGGCCTTTGGATTTGGTGCTCTCCGCTTTCTTGCCCAGGGTTCCTTAATGCTGAATTGCACAAATATTATTTCCCATTGGTTTAGTCGAAAACGGGGTGTTGCAATGGGATTAATGTTGCTTGGCTTTGCCGTTTCTATGGCGCTTCATCCCCCAGCTTGTCAGTGGCTTATAGAGCAAGTTGGGTGGCGTCAGGCCTGGTTTTGGCTGGGCGTTTCGACTTGGCTTTTAATGCTGCCGCTAATTCTGATCCTACTGCACAATGCCCCCGAGGCACTTAATCTACATCCCGATGGTATTAAAGCGGAATTGACAAGCGATGATGCTGATGTTGGCAAGCACTCCGCCGAATTCGGTTTTACTCTTAATGAAGCTTTAAAAACATCTACTTTTTATATTGTTGGTGCCGGTCTTTGCACGCTCTCCATGCTTGTAACTTCTCTGCACTTCTTTCAAGTCCCAATTTTTGAGCATCAAGGATTAAGCCCCGTCATAGCGGCTTGGATGTTCCCGTTGTCGGCTATAGTTGCGGTTATTACTCAACCCTTTGTGGGGCGCAGTTTGGATAAGTATCCAACACCGAGGGTGTTTTTGGTTGCGCTAGCTACATTGTTTGGATCCCTGGTTTCAATGGCTTTTGTCAGTGATCTTTTAACTGCTCTGGTTTATGCTATAATTTTTGGCTTGAATAACGCGTTCAATATCACACTTTTTGGTTATATGTGGCCAAGATACTTTGGACGTAAACATATAGGCTCTATTCAGGGGACTGGACAAATGATTGGAGTAGTAGGGGCCTCCCTAGGGCCACTGCCTCTTGGTATAGCGTTCGATTTATTTGAAGATTACCAATTTATGTTGCTTACTTTGGCAGGATTGCCAATTGTCGCGGGAGTTCTAACGCAATTCCTGAAAGACCCGACATCTGCCCAAAAAGATAATGTATCTTAAAACTGTGAGAATGAAGGGAGGATAATTCTGATGTATGAAAAAAGTTCCCGCGTAATGGTAGAAACGTGTTTAGAGTCGATTTTGGAAAATGAAGCCAAAATTAACTCGATGATCACGGTCACCGCCGAAGAAGCTTTACGACAGGCCGATGAGGCAGACAAAGCTATGGAAGAAGGCAGATGGTTGGGGCTACTGCACGGTATTCCTTTAGCTGTTAAGGATAATATTGAGACTGCCGGAGTCCGGACAACTTCTGGGTCTGTTTTTTTTAATGATCATGTGCCGAATCAGAATGCAGCAGTTGTGGATCGTCTCTTCAAGGCAGGTGCCGTGATGATAGGAAAAGCCAGCATGCACGAATTCGCTTTTGGGATAAGGTCCAATAATACAGTGAATCCGCCATGCAGAAATCCTTGGGATGCGGACAAAATCCCTGGGGGCTCCAGCGGTGGGTCGGGCGCTGCTATAGCGGCCGGCATGTGTGTGGGCGCGCTTGGGTCCGACACAGGTGGATCAGTGCGATTGCCTGCGTCTATAAACGGGATTAGTGGTCTTCGACCAACCCATGGAAGGGTGCCAAATCATGCAAGCACGCCGGTCAGCGCTAGTTTTGACACTATCGGACCAATGGCACGATCGGTTACAGATGTAGCCAGAATTTTTGCCGTTATCGCCGGGTATGACAGTCGTGATCCCTGGAGTGTCAATAGACCTCTTTTAAACTTTTTACCAAGCCTCAATGATGAGATAGAAGGTATAAAAATTGGTTTGCCAAAAAGTTTTTATTTAGAAAACCTGAATCCTGATATCGAAAAATTATTCCACAATGCCGTTAACGTGTTGGAGGCATTGGGAGCGGAAGTAGTTGAAATAGATGTTCCGGGAGCTTCTGAAATGCAAGCTTGGGCGACCATTTTAATTTACTCAGATGCTTGTGCTTTTCACCATGATCGTCTGAAAAATAATAAGGAAAAGTTTTCTGAACAGGTCTACGAACGAATGATTACGGGATGGTCATACACGAACGTGGATTATTCAAATGCCATGCATGCCAGAGAGCTATGGCAGAGAGACCTCGCTAAAATATTTTTGGATGTAGATATCATTCTATCTCCTACATTACCAACTTTGATTCCGCCGGTTGAAGAAGAAAAATCATTACTTGAAGCCACCAAAGATGCCACGCGGAACACCTATGCTGGTGCCTTTGGAAAGCTTCCTGGTTTATCTATCCCATGTGGGTTTACTTCTGACGGCTTACCCGCGGGTTTGCAATTAGAAGCAAGCTGGTGGGATGAGCCTCTCCTTTTAAAGGTTGGAGCTGCCTTTCAGCGTGTCACAGATTGGCACACCTGTAAGCCAAAAATGGCAAAAATATGATTTGATTTTATTAGCATAATCTTTAAAAGGGGAAAAATATGCTGTTAGATTTACCGACTGCCGCGAAATATAATTCGTGGGCGAATAAAAGACTTTATGCCGTTGCTGGGAAACTATCAGCGTCAGAGTTATCGCAAGATAGAAAAGGTTTTTTTAAATCTATATTAGGCACACTCAATCACATTCTTTTGGCAGACCTTATTTACAGAGAGCGTTTAGAAAAAAAACCAACTTCTTTTACAAGATTAGATGAAATTTTATTCACAGATTTTGATGGTTTGCAAGAGGCACAATTTAATCAAGATACTTGGTATATGGCTTTTTGTAATGACTTGGATCCTGAAGAATTAGAGGGCACCCTCTCTTTTGATACGGTAGAAACGGGCGAATATTTTAGTCTGCCCCTCAGAATGTGCTTGACGAATTTATTTCAGCACCAGATACACCATAGGGGGCAAACCCATCATATGTTGAGCCATGCAGGTTTGGAACCACCCCCATTAGATGTCGTGCAGTTTGGGTCGGGACTTTAATTTATCGTGAGAAAAACTAAAACCGATGTTATTGTTATTGGAGCCGGTCAGGCTGGATTGGCAATAAGTTATTATCTTACTAAAGCTAAAATCGAACACATTATACTAGAGCGTGGAAGTATAGCTAACGCTTGGAAAAACGAGCGCTGGGATTCGTTTTGCTTGGTAACGCCTAATTGGACCATAACTTTGCCAGGTGCCCTTGATAGCTCAGTTGACCCAGACGCATTTATGAAAAAGGATGATTTTGTAAGGCTTCTAGAAAATTGGGCCAAGAGCTTCCGTGCACCAGTAATGAAAGGGGTTTGCGTTACTGATCTTAGTAGAACGAGAGATGAATTTAAAATTGTAACAGATTCGCGAATTTTTTTTGCTAACCAGGTTATCATAGCTACGGCAACTTATCAGAGGCCAAAAATTCCGCAGATGCTAAGTAATCTTGATCCGCGGTGGGAGTTGAAAACGGCAATTGATTACAAGAACCCAGATAGCTTGAGAGAAGGAGCAGTTCTTGTCGTTGGTTCCGGTCAAAGTGGGTGTCAAATAGCTGAAGAATTAAATAATGCCGGACGTTCGACTTATTTATCAATAGGTCATACCGGAAGACTGCCGCGACGATATCGCGGTTCTGATTGTATAAAATGGCAGCTAGAAATGGGATGGCTTGATCGTCGTGCTGAGTTTTTAAATGATCCCAAAAAGCGGTTTAGTGGTGACCCACATTTATCTGGGAAAAATGGTGGCTACACGTTATCGCTCCATGAGTTACGATCTTCTGGTATAAAGTTATTGGGGCGGATAGATGCTTGTGACGGTTCAGTTTTAAAATTAAAGGGAGATGTCAAAACCGCTCTACAAGCATCGGATCGATATGCGGTGGAATTTCGTCAGTCGGTAGACGAGTTCATATCGAATTCAGGTCGAACTGTTCCTTTGCCGACCAGTTTGGAACTGCAAGGCGAACCCGAAGATAGCGCTTATGACTTTGAAGAAATTGAGCAGCTAAATCTCTTATCCGAGAACATCTCAACGGTTATCGTCGCGACGGGATTCGAGTTCGATTTCTCTTGGGTTAAATTTCCAGTACTTGATGAAACAGGATATCCGAAAACAAATAGAGGCGTGACTAGAATACCGGGGCTTTATTTTATGGGTTTAAATTGGATGTATAAGCGCAAGTCAGGAATAATATATGGTGTGGCGGACGATGCACAATACATAGCGGCAAGGGTCAGCGCATCAAAGCAAGGGTACTATTCTGCTGTGGCCGAGCGATAATTCGTAGTAGTGTTTCGTGCTAGCTTGAGTGACTCAACAAATTCATCCTGGTCAATAAGCGGTATTGTCTTGCAATATTTTGCCAAGCCGAGGGAGTCGGTTAGGTGAAGGTTCGCAGCCAGTGATTTCTCATCTGGCATTTCATAAATATAGGCCATATCGTATTCACCATAAGAACCATACTGGGCTATTGGCTTCCCACCAAAGTCTGATATCGCTTGTCGATGAACTTCGGCACGATCGCGCTGTGTATCATCATTAATCATGCCGACTTTTTGATCGTTATGATATTTCACGAGATATAAAACAAGAATTCCCACTGACAGTCTCCTTTACTAATTTTTTTCAACATTACGTTGTACGCAGAATCTTCGATGAGCTGATATTGTTGGTCGAGCAGCGCTATTAGATTTATACCGTCTCGCCCGTAACTTTCTTACTCTCTAATTTGTTCTACCATTTCTGCAGGTTGCACGGCTATGGTGAATGCTTTTATGATTTCAGGTGTGATGAAATTTTGCGTCATCTGGGTCTAAATAGCAGTAGTGGCTTTGCTGAATGACGAGTTCATCCATTATGTCTAACCCTATTTAAGCATTAAAATACTTACTAAAGCGAACGTCTCGAGAATTTTTAGAGAATGGTTTACTTCTTTTTACCTTTTTTAACATTTTCTAAATCTCAGGAATTACTCCTCTCCTTTGTATACCGGTTATAAGTCCATCAACAATTTTTCTGGCCAAAACTTGAGCTTCTGGTTCAAACCCGCTGACATTTATGGGTATCAGATTTTCAACATCTATATATTTAAAGTCCTGGTTTTAAATTGTATGGGATGCGTAACACCATTTAAGGTATAATCGGTTTTTCCCTCTTTAAGTAGTGCTTGTACAACCCTATGTATCGTTTAAGGGTTTTATCCCCATCGGTGGTCGTCCCAACGCGCGCATAGCGGTATTTCGGAGCCAATACCTAAGAGAGCCCCTCCAGAAGCAAGGCGGTAAATCGTAGCAATACCATTGGCGGTAACCGGGGCTAGACCCCTGGGTCTGCTACAAAACCTACTGTTCCTATACGAATTGAACGGGTCTGCTGAGCTGCCAGAGCCAACACGGCCCAAGGGTTTGACCTAACCAGCTGTGAGTCACTGACCAAGCAGAAGTCACAGCCAAGACTTTCGGCTCGTGTTATTGAACCTATCTCATCTATTTTAGAGGTCGTTATTCCAAATTGCATAACTTATTGCGACCTGAACTAAGTGACGATAAACGCCTTAACAATAAAGCTTACTGGGATCGGTTTTTTTCTAACCACTCATCAACTAGCTTAACGGTTTCATTAATCGATTGCAGAGATTTGCCTGTATTTTTTGCAATTGATTGAACAAGTTTATCTACTCTCTCAATATTGGGAGCCCCAGCAGCAAGAGCACGAGCTGCAGATGAAGGGCTAATGAGAGCCTCAGCTGCATTAGCATATTTTTCGAAGGGAACCATATCCGAGCTGGAGGCTCCCAGCGAAACGCAAAGTTCTGATACCCACTCGTATACTTCTCGTGTTTCAGCTAAGTCGGTGTGAACGGCCTCACGGATGGTCCTCATTTCATTTTGCTGCACGCACCTGTAGTTTCCAGCAAGGAGCATGCACCATTTTGCCATTGGAACGAATATTGATCTATGCACCCTTAATTTTACTGGTAGCTCTACCAAACCATTTCCCGTATCGAACCTAGCTGCCTCTATATCATTTTCAAGCTTTTCCAGAATTGCAGTATGTTCATCAAACTCAAATCGCGCAGCTTTAAAATTTGTAGGAAGTCTTACTTGTAGGACATTGATGGGCTCGTCAGGTGGCCGGAATGCCTGAGGGTCGGGGCTGCATAGCGTCATTAGCTTTGGGTCAAGTTGATCCCAGACCGATGCATCGGCATAACTATCTCGGTATTGAGTTGTATCGAGTCCATCTATTCTTTTTAAATAAGTTGAGGGAGGCATATTCATGATCGACATACACGGTATTTTAGCTGCCGCAAGATCCTTAAGTACATTTTTAATATCTGAAGAACGATATTGTGGTTCCTGCATTGCTAGAACAGCTAGGTCAAATTCATCGGCTTTGACTTGATCTGGACCAATTGCCTCAATTTTACCCGATAATGTTTTCGAACTTATATTATAGAGTCCTTCTCGTCCTTTGACGGGCATTCTCACGAGAGTTCCCTCTTTATTGATAAGGCTCACTTCGTCGGGCAGACAAATGAGTTTGGCGTTATGGCCTGCAAGAGCAAGCTTGGTAGCTAACAAAGAGCCGTATGAGGCTCCCAATAACAGTATGTCGAAAGCTTGTTTCACAGTTGATCCCCCAATCCAAAATTTTCCCCAGTAGAACTCTCAGTGGCCGGTTCTCTTTATTTAATACTGCTAATTTAACCTTGTGAAGACTAAATGATAAAATTCACCATATTGCAAATAGAAGACTTATACAGCCGAATACTGAGAAAGGGGGGGGTGGTTATGGTTTAAGCATACCCACCCTAGATTCTTTGTTTTTCGAAATTATTTATAGGCTGTTACCATAATCTCGACAAGTAGTTCGGGAACGGCAAGATCTGCTTTAACGCAAGCCCTAACCGGTGGATTTTCGGGGTCAACCCATGCATTCCAAACCTCATTCATAGCCGAAAAATTTGCCATGTCAGTGATCCAAAGGTTTGCTTGTAAAAGTTTAGTTTTATCTGTACCTGCTTGGCTTAAATAGTCATCTATTTTGTCAAGGATCTGTTGTGTTTGGCCTTTTATATCAGCGGATCGATCCGAGGCCGTTAAGCCAGCCACATAAACCATATCCCCTTTTACAACGCATCGACTCATTCTAGGACCGCTCCCAGAAGTTTTTTCTATTCGAGTTACTAACATAATTTTCTCCTAATTGTCGTTATCCAAGATCTACACGATAAACCTTGGCAGCAGTCTTTGAAAAGAGATACCCTCTATCTTCAACATTTAAGTCATTAGTTAATTTTTTACATGCATTCCAATAGATGGGATAGCTATAAGATCCTTTGTCGACGGGAAAATTACTTTCAAACATACAACGGTCAGGTCCAAAGGCTTGAATACATGTATCAAAGTATGGGAACCAGGCTTTTACCAACTCATCTGAAGTTGGAGGCAGGTGTTTTTCGTGAAAGTCATAACCGTTGATCCGCATCCCGAGACCACCAAGTTTAATTTTAACATTTGCACAGGCAGCTATTTTTTCAATCGATTTTCTCCAAGATGCGAAAACATTTGTCGATGCCTTAGCATACTCTCCTAAGCCTAAGGGGCCACCACAGTGATCCAATACAATAGTTGTTCCCGGAAAATTTTGAGCTAGGTCTGTCAAATCATCGATCTGCGGATGATAAAGCCAGGCATCAAAGGACAAATTCAATTTTTCTAATTCAGCAAAACCCGACCTAAAATTTGGATCTGCTAAAAGTCCCTTTTTTACCGAGTAACTTTTATTAATAAGACGATCGTCATCATCCCAAGCTGTAATATGTCGTATCCCTCGGAACCGGCCGCCTCCAGCTTGGATGTGTGCTTCTAAAATTGGTTTTACAGCCTCTCCGAGGGCAAGGTTCGCGTGCCCGACTATTCCAGCGCATAGCCGTTGCTTTCCATACAACCCACTTGCTCCGATTGCCGCAATGCCATTCACAAACTCTGTTTCACCTACAGGTGCCATCTCTTCGGGGCCATTGGCACGATGCATCGAGTGACATTGTACGAATACCGTGGCTATAATGTTGTGTCCACTGGCAAGGTCTTGCGCAATATCATCGATCATATATCGCCAGTTTGGCCTGTCCCATATATGGTGATGTGGATCTATTATTGGAAGATCGGGCTCTAGTATCTCCTCTGATGTTTGGGATAGCCACTCATCTCTCACCGGAAAATGAGTTGCTGATACTTCTTGGCGCCTTGGAGACATTTTGTTTCTCCCATAGAAGATACAAAAATAGACATTAATTATTTCTGTATTAAAGTCTTAAGTGAATGGACATGTTAACTAACTTTTAAAAATAAATGGATTCTTTCACATATATAGAAATAGCCGTAGGTATGGCATGGCATCAAATAGAAAGCTAAACTTGTTAATAAGTGTAATATAATTTAGTGAATGCAGAAACCGGCTTTATTCCAGTTTTGCCGACGATCATACTTTTGAATAGAGATTGAATATGGCTTTAGATACACGCCAAAATTTAGGTTCGTTTGATTATATTATAATTGGCGCCGGCACTGCTGGTTGTCTTTTAGCTAATAGGTTGTCAAAAGACCCATCTTCTAATGTTTTACTCCTAGAGGCTGGGGGATACGATAATTATTTCTGGATAAAAATACCTGTGGGTTACTTGTATACGATGAATAACCCACGAACTGACTGGTGTTTCATGACAGAACCAGTTGCTGGACTGAATGCTCGATCCCTTAATTATCCACGTGGAAAAGTTCTAGGAGGATGTTCTTCAATTAATGGCATGATTTACATGCGAGGCCAGGCTCGTGACTATGATCATTGGCGGCAGTTGGGAAATTCGGGATGGGGATGGGAAGATGCATTAAAATTCTTCAAAAAGTCGGAAGGGCATTTTGACGGTGGTGATGATTTGCATGGTGCTGATGGCGAATGGCGGGTCGAGGAACAAAGATTATCATGGGAAATACTGGATGCTTTTAGAGATGCCGCCGACCAGGTAGGGATACCAAAAATTAACGACTTTAATCGTGGTGATAACGAAGGATGTGGTTACTTTTCGGTCAATCAGAATAAAGGCGTTCGGTGGAGTGCGGCTGACGCATTTCTGCATCCCGTTAAATCACGGTCCAACCTTACAATTATGACGCAGGCCCATGTTGAAAAAATAAATTTTCAAGATCACAAAGTAAAAGATATAAGTTTTCTGCTAAAGGGAAAACGCTCTTTTGCTTCCGTCAGAAAGGAAATTATCCTTGCCTCAGGAGCTGTAGGATCTCCCCAAATCTTGCAGACATCAGGTGTCGGTCCTGGGGAGCTTTTAAGAGAACTTGATATAAAACCTGTAAGGGTACTTGCTGGCGTTGGCGAAAATTTGCAAGATCACCTCCAAATGCGTTTGGTGTTCAAAGTGAAAAACACCAAAACACTTAATTTGAGGGCGAATAGCCTCATTGGTCGCATTGGGATGGGGATGGAGTATTTTTTATTGAAACGGGGGCCAATGACGATGGCACCGAGCCAGCTGGGTGGTTTTGCTAAATCTGATCCATCAAAAGAGTCCGCAAATTTGCAGTATCATATTCAGCCGCTATCGACAGAAAAGCTCGGTGATCC